>Ga0302181_10000026_pt1 | contig 181118 bp, 145 predicted proteins | sample I_Palsa_E3_3_FD_198786 | JGI IMG/M metagenome (GOLD analysis project Ga0302181, IMG submission 198786) | Peat permafrost microbial communities from Stordalen Mire near Abisko, Sweden - I_Palsa_E3_3 | ecosystem: Environmental > Terrestrial > Soil > Palsa > Peat permafrost | place: Sweden...
CCGCCAACTCTTCTTCTATGTCATAAAACCGGTGCCCCACCTGCGCCCCCACAAAAATCACGCTCCCCGCCGAAACTTCCCGATCCTCCGGCCCCGCCTTGAACCGCGCCTTCCCCCGCACCAAGTAATAAACCTCATCTTCCCGGTGCGGCTTCTGCTGGTCCGTCGCTCCCGCCGGCAGCACATACAATCCCGCGCTCATCGCCGGCACCCGCAAAAATTCGCGGTAATCCTTCCCGCTTTCCGAGCGCTGTTCCTCAATCTCCGGCAGGCTGGCAAAAATCGTTTTCACGCAAAGATCCCTCCAAAAATCAACTCGGTAAACTGCGGAATCAAATTCTGCGCCTGCAGCGGTTCAAGTCCCCACTGCCTTCGCATTCTTGCACCTTTGAAGCGAACTTTTTTCTAGTTCCCGCTCCCAGTAAGCTCAATGTATTGCGGTTTCGACGAAGCGCTGTCGATTAAGGTGATGAGCCCGGTATAGCTTCCGGCTTGCGGAGGTTTGAAAAGAATCTTAATATCGCAGCTCGCCCCTGCACGAACTTTCGTGCCGCAAGTGTCCTGCACTTTGAAGGCTACGCCATTCACTGTGATGGACTTAATAATGAGGGATTTTTGCCCGGTATTAGTCAGGGTAAGCGTGCTCTGACCACTGCGGGTAAAGCTGATTTCTGCGGTTGTAGGAGAAAAACTTACAACCCCGGTATTGAGCATTGTAATCGTTCCGGCATCGCCATTCGCCAGCGCGATGTCTGGAAGTCCGTCCCCGTTCAAGTCACCCATTGCAAGGAGCCCTGTGTCCGGACCAGAGGAAAAAAACTGTGGCGTCTGGAACGAGCCGTCACCATTGCCCCAGAGCAAATCGACCCCTCCCAACTTGCCACTTGAATTCGATACCACCAGGTCGGCTTTACCGTCGCGATTTACGTCCTGAATTGACACCTCGTCGTTCCCGATGCCCGTCGTGTCATAGTTCACTGCCGTCTGGAATGTACCGTCGCCATTACCTAGGAAAACTGCTATTCCCGCGAGATCGTAGCCCAACACAGCGTCAAGCTTTCCATCGCCGTTGAGGTCGCCTGCCGCAATTGTTGCCGGTACATATTCAACCGGAGTGGTGATAGAGTCCTGCAAACTTCCGTCTCCATTACCCAAGAGCACCCCAATGTCATAGCTCACACCGAACTTGCCGGTCACAAGCACGTCGAGGTTGTGGTCATTATTAAAATCTCCGAGGGCGAGCCACAACGACCCTGCGAACGAACTGTTGTCGCTGGGCGATCCAAAGGTCCCGTTTCCCTTGCCTAGAAGCACGCTGATATAGGGAGGGTCAATAAGCGCCAGGTCCAGTTTCTTGTCATTGTTGAAGTCGCCGACAGCCACAAAGTAAGAACCGGCCGTGGTGTTGGAGGTGATCGGCTGCTTGAACGTGCCGTCGCCCCTGCCAAGATAGACACTTACCGTGGAAGCCACATTTGCCACAACGATGTCCAGGTTCCCGTCGTTGTTAAAGTCACCGACCGCCAGATAGTAGGACAAACCGGTGCTATGGAACATCGGCTTCTGAAAGGTGCCGTCCCCATTCCCCAATGACACCGTAAAGCCATCGCCATCGGTTACAACCAAGTCGGGTTTGCCGTCGTTGTTAAAATCGCCCAGGGCGATACAGTAGGCCCCTTCCGGCAGCGCAGTCGTCGCCCGCGTTTCAAACTGCGCGCGCGCTTGGCTATCCATCAAAGCCACGCAGGCGGTGAGCGTCACAACATATAGCAAACGACACAAACAGCGGGAATTTTGCAAGAACATGAGGAACCTCGGTCACGGAACTGCGGAAAAGGGGGATGTTACAGGCCAAAATCGTATCACGATTTACTAATGCGGCAAATGGCTTTCCTGTGCCAAGTTAGCGCCGCCGATAGACACGATGACATCTACGTCTCCGCCGGCGCAAAAAACACTAACACCGCCAACTCTTCTTCTATGTCATAAAACCGGTGCCCCACCTGCGCCCCCACAAAAATCACGCTCCCCGCCGAAACTTCCCGATCCTCCGGCCCCGCCTTGAACCGCGCCTTCCCCCGCACCACGTAATAAACCTCATCTTCCCGATGCGGCTTCTGCCGGTCCGTTCCACCCACCGGCAATACATACAATCCCGCGCTCATCGCCGGCACCCGCAAAAATTCGCGGTAATCCTTCCCGCTCTCGGTGCGCTGCTCCTCGATCTCCGGCAGGCTGGCGAAAATTGTTTTCACGAAAAGATCCCTCCAAAAATCAGCTCGGTAAATTGCGGAATTAAATTCTGCGCCTGCAAATCCCCCTCCGGCTTGTACCACTGGTAAATCCAATTAATCATTCCCAGCAAAGCAAACGCCGCCGCCCGCGGACTCACCTTTGCTCTTCCCGCATTCGCCGGCCTCACTTTGTTCTGCACGTCCGCCATCAACTGTTCCAGAAAATGCACATACTCCTTTTTCCGCACATTGATGCGCTTGCGCAGCGCCGGAGGCAGCGGATGATTCTCGTGCAGCATCACCGTAATCTCCCGGTCGCGCGGGCTGAGCACAACTTCAATATGCAGCCGGATCAGCGCCCGCAGCCGCTCCTCGGGATCGGCAATCCCGCGCACCGGACCGATCACGCGTTCCTGCGTAATCTCCATGGCATGGTCCATGATCTCGAACAGAATTTCGTCCTTGCTCTGGAAATGATGGTAAAGGCCGCCCTTGCTCAGCTTCAGCGCCGCCGCCACATCGTTCATCGACGTGGCATCGTAGCCGCGCTGCTGAAACAGCCGCGCCGCCGTCCGCAAAATCTCCTGCCGCGAATCCCCCACACTCTCACGAGCCATCGGCAGTCATGGTAAACACTTGCGCCCACGATTGCCAATCGCAAACTAGGCAGAACCGTCTCCACCATATCGCTGACTCGAATCCGAGCACGGGGTTAGACGTCACAGACGATCCGGTGAAACGAATCCATCCTTCACGGAGAGGTTCAATCTGAACTCTTCTACGATTGCTCCTGCGGCGTCATCCCGAAGTCCCGCGTTTTCACCAGCGGGACGAGGGATCTCCCGCAAGCACACGCCGTTCGCATCAGAGTGCACCACGACCCCCTTATGAGGGGTTCACCAACTACCGATTTCCCGTAGTACCATATTGGAGTTTGACCGGCGCGGGCAACGCCCGAAGGGCAACCCAGTATGAGCAAGACAACTACTTCCAGCCAAACGCTTAGGCCCATGACGCCCGCCGCCATCGAGGCCGCCGCCCGCGACGACCGCGACGCGCAACCGCTGACGGCCGCCGATCTCAAGCGCATGAAGCGCACCCCCCAGGCAAAAATCATCCGCCGCGCCCTCGCGTTAACGCAGGAAGAATTCGCCGCCCGCTACCACATCCCCCAAGGGACGCTTCGAGATTGGGAGCAAGGCCGCGCTCGGCCAACGCAAGCTTATTTGAAGATCATTGCGTGAACCCGAGCGGGCGGAGCGGCTGTTGAATCCCTGGAATCGAAGAGCGCGTTGACCGCCAGTTGCGTTGGGATCCGCCGACTGCCGTTCGGAATTCTCCCTGACTTATCGATCGGGTAACAGATTGAAAGCTGACGTGGCCGGAGCAGGCCTGAGGGCCGAAGCAGGAACCGCATAACGAAAAGTGTCAGACTCGACGATCTCGGTGAGAAGACCCACCGCCGCCAGATAAAGCAGACGGTACTTCATCTCGTCTTCCAGCGACTCTGCACACAGATCCGTCTTGAGCGACTCCTCCGAATCCAAGCGGCTCAACAGGTCGGTTAGGGTGATAGATTTATCCGTTTGAGCAGCTACGTATTGCAATAAGCGTTTGTTACGCGGGCTGAGGCGCCGTTGGCGATCTTCGTACCGCTGAAATCGTAGGAGCGACCTGATATCTTCAGGAGGTTTCGGGAGCTCGGCTAGGTACCGCAAGAATTCATCAACCCCTTTGTAAGCATCGTCACTACGAAACCAGATCACGTCAATGCTCGCTTGGCGCTTTAAGTATCTGGCACGCGCCTGATTCTCTGAGTTATTAGCTTCTCCTGGCAGCAAGGCATATGCGAGGGGTATGTGGCCCGCGAAATCGCCTGTCAACCTCCTCCGCAACCGCACAACTTCGTCCTCCAAAGAGCAACCGATAAAAATCAAGTGATACTGAAGCATGACGGCTTGGAGAAACGCCGTGATTTGGGGACTTCGAAGGTACGCCTCATCGTACTCCTCCGTTGTTAGAACCACGCGTTGCCCTGAGAGCGAGCCATGCAGTTTTGCGAAAAAAAGGCGATCTTGGCCAGCCGCGATAAGGGCTTCGGCAAGCCGCACTGTATCCCCGTGGACTTGTACGTCGTCCACCCATTGTGTGCCCTCCGTCGCCTCAGCAAGAGCATGTTCAATCAGTCCGTCATAGTTAGTCGTGATGATGCCGGCCCAAGTGGATCTTACCAGGTCGCTCATCCGACGCCGCATGCGCAAGCGATCTTCTTCAGGGCAACGAGCATATGCCGCAGAGCCAAACGTGTCTCCAAGACACTCATTGACGAGAGCGGGGGTAAGTATCTCCTTCAGTACACTTGAGGCCATCGGGAAGTCTCGGGCCGCAAACGCCGCCTTGGCTAGGGCCAAGCGCTCTGCATCGAGCCACTTGGCTCCAAACTCGATCAGGCGTTCAATCAACCCAGCCCAATCAGGCATACCGCACGTACGAGAGAAGCCGGCGCCTACGTAGGCAATGCAGCGCTTTTGTTGCATTAGCTGTTCCAAAATTGTTGGGGGCGTAAAGCACGTTGGTATCTTCATAGTGCACTCGACGTTGTTTGGCTCCGCCAGCTACTCGGGCCTAGCTCCGGGGCGACTACGCATTGTAGCCTGCGAGGAACAGGCCGATCATTGATTGTGCAATTGGGCCGAATTCACGAATGAAGTCTGCGCGTGTAACTGTTCCAAGGGGTATCCTTCTCGATCCGCCGGATGGTAGGACCTTACGCGCAGATTTTCAAGAGTCGTTTACCTACGTGAGATAGGTCTGGATGGTCCGCAAGCTCACGACACCTTTCCACCGCTCCACCTCGCAGCTCACAATCGTTCAAAGATCCTTCGATCTCGTCTAAGATTAAGTTAGCATTCCTGCTAAGGGCAACGCGGAAATCCATTGGTCGCGCAAAGCTCAGGTGTAACTGCGTCACGATTAGGGCGAGTAGCAAACAGGGGACGCTAAGGCGGGTGGGGCTTGTTTCTGCATCAGCCAGTTGCTCGACCGTTAGGCCAAGCATCTTGGCAATTTGTGCACGGCTGTTTGAACCCTGATAAGGAACTTCGAACGGCAGCACCATTATGATCCTACCGTCCAGTCGCCATTCGAATTTGTAAAAGCCCTTCCTATGTTCCTGGAACTGAAAGCCGTACCGCTGATTTAGCAGTCTTAATAGTCCGCTGTCGGGGTAGTCCACGAGTCAACCTTCCCGGTACAAGATTGCGGGCAACCCATTTGCCCAAGCCCCGTGTTCGTAAACTTCTGCCAGCTATAAATATCACGTTCTAACCCTCTATTACAAGGTCGTTAAAGGCAGATTTCATTAGGCGGAGATATTCATAGGATTCGGCGTCCCGAACATAACTTAACGATTCCTTGTACCGTCGTACTAAACCCGCCAAGTCCTCAATAGCCTCGTCTTCTGAATTCCCGACTCCATCGAGCCACATACCCAGTTCAGGTGCAGCAGCATATGTCTTTCCATCGGTGCTGAATTCTATGAGGATCGCTGTCGGCCTCTTCAGCTTTGTCCCTCCAGGGAGCTTATCGAGGTTTAAGGTTTTCTTGATCGCTTTGTTCATCATTTTCTCCTTAATCGTCCGCGCGTGACACTCCTTTAAAAAGGGGAGGGATCGGATCGCGCCTCTGAAACATTAGCTCAAGTCCCTCCCGAATAAGTCTGCTTCGCGGGATGTTAGTGCGTCTCTCCACAGACTTCAGACGCTCAAGCGTAGTCTGATCCACCGAGAATGTCAGCGTTACCGACTTGCGGTTACTCTTCAGTTTTAGTAACTCCGTTGACCCTTACCTCAATGGGGTATCACGGTGTGCTAGAAATGTCAAAACTATTAATATTGTCAATTCCAACACCCACCGAAAATAGTGTCGGGCAGTTGGATGAAGGACGCTTAGCCCGTCGTTCTCGGGGAAAAACGGCACTATTTGATCCCAAACTCCGTAGACCAGTGTTGCCCGGGATCAGCTACATCGGACCCGGCAGTAGGGTTGGCTCAAGTTTGAAATTTCAAACTGGGCCACTACTGACCTAGCGTCGGGGGGGGCTTGACAAGCCAACCACTCTTCAGCAATAGTTAACAGACCGACCGGTCGGTTTGCTATCGCCGGTCGATGCTTACTCCAAAGGAGCCTCCCAGTGGCCACCATCTTCTACGAACACGACGCCAATCCCGCCGCACTCAAATCAAAAACCATCGCCATCCTTGGCTACGGCAGCCAGGGACACGCTCAGGCCCAGAACCTCCGCGATAGCGGCTGCAAAGTCATCGTCGGCCTCGAGCCCAACCGTCCCAGCGCCCAGCAGGCCCGCGCCGATGGCATGGTCGTCGTCGCTCCCGACGAGGCCGCCAAGCGCGCCGATTGGATCCACGTCCTCACCCCCGACGAAACTCAGGCGCAGGTCTACGATCAGTACATCAAACCCTACCTGCATCCCGGAAAAATTCTCGGCTTCTCCCACGGCTTCAGCATTCATTTCAAAACCATCGTCCCGCCCGCCGACGTCGACGTGGTCATGATCGCGCCCAAAAGTCCCGGTCATCTCCTGCGCCGCGTCTACGCCGAAGGCCGCGGCGTTCCCTCGCTCATCGCCATCAGTCAGGATTCCAGCCAGCGCGCTCACGAGTACGCCCTGGCCTACGCTCACGGCATCGGCTCAACCCGCGCCGGCGTTCTGCAAACCACATTCAAAGAGGAAACCGAGAGCGACCTTTTCGGCGAGCAAGCCGTCCTTTGCGGCGGTCTCACCTCGCTCATCAAGAAGGGATTCGAAACTCTCGTCGAAGCCGGCTACGCGCCGGAGATCGCCTACTTCGAGTGCTTGCACGAGATGAAGCTCATCGTCGACCTCATCTACGAAGGCGGCCTCGGCCGTATGCGATACTCCATCTCCAACACCGCCGAGTATGGCGACCTCACCCGCGGCGAAAAAGTTGTCGGCGACCCCACCCGCGCCGCCATGAAGAAAACTCTGGCCGACATTCAGGATGGAACCTTCGCCCGCGAGTGGATCAAAGAAAACAAAGATGGCGGCTACAACTTCGCCGCCTTGCGCGAGAAAGAGCAGCAACATCCCATCGAGATCGTCGGCGCACAGTTGCGCGGCATGATGAGCTGGCTGCCCGGGAAAGAAGCCAAGAAGCCCGCCCAGTCACCCAAGCCCGAGCCCGAACAGGTTGTAAATGCTTAAAGGAGCACAAATCGTTCTCCAGTGCATGCGTGCCGAAGGGGTTGACCTCGTATTCGGTTACCCCGGCGGCGCGATCATGCCGCTTTACGACGCGTTCGAAGGCAGCGGCATCCGCCATATTCTCACCCGTCACGAGCAGGGCGCGGCCTTCGCCGCGGAAGGCTACGCGCGCGTCACCGGAAAAGTCGGCGTCGCCATCGCCACCAGCGGCCCCGGCGCAACCAATCTGGTCACCGGCATTGCCGACGCCAAAATGGATTCCGTTCCTCTCGTCTGCATCACCGGACAAGTGCGCAGCCCGCTCATCGGTAGCGACGCTTTTCAGGAAACCGACGTCTTCGGCATGACGCTTTCCTTAACCAAATGGAACCGCCTCGTCCGCACGATTGACGAAATCCCCGAAGCCATCGCCGAAGGCTTCCACTGGGCCCGCAGCGGACGCCCCGGCCCCGTCGTCATCGACCTCCCTACCGATTTGCTCAAAGCCAAAAAAGAATTCTCCGGCCCCGTAAAATTCACCCCCCGCACCTCCGATAACAACGACACTCATGTAGGCACAGCATCCCTAGGCCATGTAGAGACAGCCGTCCCCGGCTGTCCAGCGGAGCGCAGCTCCGAAGCCGCCGCCACAATCGTTTCCCTGCTCCAACGCTCCACCCGGCCCGTAGCCCTAATAGGCGCCGGAGCCAAACTCTCCGGAGCCATCCCGCAACTCCGCCGCCTCCTCGACGATCTCAACATTCCCGCCTTCGCCACCGTTCACGGCCTGGGCGCCATTCCGCCGCAGTCGCCCTATTACCTCGGCATGGTCGGCATGCATGGCACTCGCGCCGCCAACATGGCGCTGCACGATACCGATTTGCTCCTGGTCTTCGGAGCCCGCCTGGATGACCGCGTCACCGGCGAGCCCACCCGCTTCGCCCCTCACGCCAAAATCGTTCACTTCGAAATCGATCCCTCGCAGCTCGACCGTGTCCGCCCCTGCGAGCTGCCGGTCATCGGTGATTTAGCCGAAACTATTCCAGCTTTCCACTCGGAACTGCGCACCGCATCTCTGCCCGACTTCAGCGCCTGGCGCGCAATCGCCTGCGGACACGAACGCGCCGAGCTCGATCCCCGTGGACTCGCCCAGCCCACCATCCGTTTCCTCGACGAACTCTTCAGCCGCCTTCCGCAAGAGAGCGTCGTGATCGCCGACGTGGGCCAGCACCAGATGTGGGCCGCCCAGCGCTTCCGCTCGTCTTCGCCCCGCGGCTTCATCACCTCCGGCGGCCTCGGAGCCATGGGCTTCGCTCTGCCCGCCGCCGTCGGCGTGCAACTGGCCAAGCCGCAAACTTGCGTGCTCTGCGTCTCCGGCGATGGCGGCTTCCAAATGAACATTCAGGAATTAGCCACCGTCCGTCGCCTCGGCCTTCCCATAAAAATGGTTATCGTCGATAACAAATATCTGGGCATGGTGCGGCAGTGGCAGCAACTTTTTTACGAGCGCAATTACGCCGAAACCGATTTGAGCGACAACCCCGATTTCGTCGAAATCGCCAAAGCTTACAAAATTCACGGCTGGCGCCTGAACGAGGCTGCCATGGCCCAGTTTCCCGTGTCTGAGGAAACCGGCAACCTGTTCGAAAGATTCCTGAATTCGCCGCAGCCCGAGTTGCTGGTCTTCGATTGCCATCCCGAAGCCAACGTGTATCCCATGGTTCCAGCGGGAGCCGCGCTTTCGGAGATGGTGTTCGAAGACGAGTAAGAAAGAATTGAGGAATTGGGAAATTTAGCAATTGAGTAATTTGAAAACCGTGGGGTCGACGTTTCTTAAATTACTCAATTACTAAATTCCCCAATTACCAAATTCCGTTTGAGGGAACTAACATGCAAGATTTCTACATTCGCTATCGCAACGCACAGGGCGCGCTGATGCGCATTCTCAACGCGGCTTCCCGCCGCGCGCTCGATCTCCCCTCGGTTCACGCCGAGCCCGCCGGCCACGACCATGCCGTCACCCTGCAGCTCGAAGCCTCGCACAAGCAGGTCGGCCAGCTTTGCCGCGAATGGTATTCCATCGTGGATGTGATCGAAGTACGTTCCAGCGCCGCCCTGCACCAGAATGGACAGCAGGAATGGGAGCCAATTCCGCCAGCTTCCGCCCGCGCCGCCGGAGAATCGGCGCGTGCGGCCCTGGCATAAATTTTTTCGACTGTGTCATAGCGTGATGCCTCCTGGGTAAGCGTCATGCTGGTTTGGGGGACTTGCCATCGAGTGCGCCTCCTGACGTCACTCGATAGCAGCTCCCCCGTTTTTCGTTCAGTCGTTTTGTCATTCCCAACTATTTTGTAACCAACAACCTTTTTGTCATCCGTAACCATTTGTCATCCACAACCATGTTGTCATCCCGAGCGCCGCGAGGGACCTTGGTTTCGCCAGCCGCATCACCGCTCCATGGCAAGAACCAAACTCCCGCGCCCACGGCGGACAATCTGGCAGCCATCTAATGTTGTAATCTTTCCTCAAGGATTTCCATCATGGACCTAAAACATCGCAGCCGCGGCATCACCGACGGGCGCGACCGGGCTCCGGCGCGCTCCATGTTCAAAGCCATCGGTTTCACCGACGCCGACCTTCGCCAGCCTCTCATCGGCGTGGCCAACACCTGGATCGAAACCATGCCCTGCAACTTTCACCTGCGCCGCCTCTCCGCCAAGGTGAAAGAAGGCATTCGCGCCGCCGGCGGCACTCCCATGGAGTTCAACACCATCGCCATTTCCGATGGCGAAACCATGGGCACCGAAGGTATGCGCGCCTCTCTCGTCAGTCGCGAACTCATCGCCGATTCCATCGAACTCGTCTGCCGCGGCCAGCTTTTCGACGCCGTCGTCTGCGTCGTCGGCTGCGACAAAACCATCCCCGCCGCCGCCATGGCTCTCGCCCGCATGAATCTTCCCGGCCTCGTTCTCTACGGCGGCACCATCGCCCCCGGCTCCTACCGCGGAAAAGACGTCACCATTCAAGATGTCTTCGAAGCCGTCGGCGCCAACGCCGCCGGAAAAATTACCGACCAGGAACTCCACGACCTCGAAAACGTGGCCTGCCCTGCCGCCGGAGCCTGTGGCGGCCAGTACACCGCCAACACCATGTCCACAGTCATGGAGATGATCGGCCTCTCTCCCATGGGCTTCAACAGCGTCCCCGCGATGGACACGAAGAAAGACTCCGTTGCCTACGCCTGCGGCAAAGTCGTGCTCAATCTTCTGGAAAAAGGAATTCACCCACGCGACATTCTCACCCGCGACGCTTTTGAAAATGCCATCGCCTCCGTCGCCGCCAGCGGAGGTTCCACCAACGCCGTCCTCCATCTTCTCGCCATCGCCCGCGAAGCAGAAGTTGATCTCGAAATCGACGATTTCCAAACCGTCAGCGAACGCACGCCTCTTCTCGCCGACCTCAAACCCTCCGGTCGTTTCGTCGCCGCCGATATGCACCGCGCCGGAGGCATCCGCCTTTTAGCCAAGCGCCTTCTCGACGGAAATCACCTTCACCCATCCACCCAAACCGTCACCGGCCACTCGCTCGGAGAAGAAGGCAACAGCGCCGCCGAAGCTCCCGGCCAGGAAGTAATCGCTTCGCTCGACAGGCCGTTAAAGAAAACCGGCGGCCTTGTCATCCTCAAAGGCAATATCGCCCCCGAAGGCTGCGTCGCCAAAATCAGCGGCCACGAACGCCTCCAGCATCGCGGTCCCGCCCGCGTCTTTGAATCCGAAGAAGACGCCATGGCCGCCGTCACCGGCAAACAGATTCACTCCGGCGATGTCGTCGTCATCCGCAACGAAGGCCCCAAAGGCGGACCCGGCATGCGCGAAATGTTAAGCGTAACCGGCGCACTCGTAGGCGAAGGCTTAGGCTCCTCAGTCGCGCTCCTCACCGACGGCCGCTTCAGCGGTGCAACCCACGGACTCATGGCCGGCCACGTCTCCCCGGAAGCCGCTCTGGGCGGCCCCATCGCCGCCGTCCGCGACGGCGACATCATCCGCTTCGACGTCACTCTACGCCTGCTAGAAGTTGAGGTCAGCGGCGAAATCATCCGCCAGCGCATGTCAATCTGGAAGCCCCCACACCCGCGCTACCCCACCGGCGTCTTCGCCAAGTACGCGTCCCTGGTGTCGTCAGCATCGCAAGGCGCAATCACCCGCCCACCGCAATGAACTGGAAGCAAGTCAGGCCGTCCTGCGGGTGAGCCCGAGTCATGCTGGGTGCAGCGTTATTCGAGAGAGCATGACAAGGTTGAGAGGGAATTAGACTACGGCGCGGCTGAAGCAGCGGCCTTTGAAAACAACATCTCGGGTCGGGCTTTTCAAGAAAAATCCTAGATGGGTTTGCCGCGGAAGAAGTAGACCAGTTCGATGATGAGGATGATGACGACCATTAATTCCAGGACGAAGGCGCGGCTTTGGTTGAATTCGTCGACCATGAAGCGGTAGAGGTCTTCGGCGGTTTGGAGTTTTTCCTGGACGAGGTCTTTGTAGTCGGGGACGCCGACTTTGCTGGCGGCGAGTTTGTAGAGGCGGGCGGAAAACATGTCACTAAGGAACTTGATGGCGTTGTCGACGCGCTCGGTGAGTTCGCTCACGTCGAGCAGGACGGTGTGGAGTTTGCTGGCGGCGCGGGCGGTGCGCCAGCGCGACCAGAGGCCGCGGCCTCCGCGGTCGAGAAAATCGTAGACGACTTCGAGTTGCTTGGTGAGCAGTTCGTCGTAGTGGCGGAACTCGAGCAGCTGCGAGTTGGCGTATTGCAGGAGCTGGATGGCGGTTTCGGCGCCGGAAGGAGTGTCGTAGATGAAGGCGGCGTTCCATCCGATGACGGCGAGGTCGTTGGGATAGTAGGAAATTCGAGATTGCAGAATTTCCTGGCGTTCGCCATCGGAGAGCGCTTGCGTCTCGCCGCGGACGACTTGAGAAATGTAGTCGCCCTGCGCGGTCAGGAGATCCAAAGCGGTGGGCGCGCCGGCAATTTCGCGCAGGTGAAAGATAAAATAGTCTTCCCGCAACCATTCGGCGGTATAGGGCTTGACCAGCGCGGGAGTGGCTCGCTCCAGCTTTTCTTTGACGATGCGGGTGGCGAGGCTTTCAAAGTTGGTATCCCAAACCCAGCGGCTGGAGAGTTGGACGAGGTTGTTCCAGTCGCCGGAAAAAGGCAGCTCGAAGACCACGCTGACTACGCCGTAGTCGAAATACTTGATTTCTCCCTGGAGGCGCTCGCCGCTTTCGAGGACAAGCGGTTCAAGAGCCTCTTCCACCGGAGGACGCTGGAAGCGGACGTAGCCGGGCGCCATGTGCTTAAAGCTGGTATCGACGGTGCGCGCGCCGAGGATTTGGCGAAGTTCATCGAGACGGATTTCTTCGCAGACGTCGAATTGGATCATTACGAGTACGGAGCCGCGGAGGGGCGTGTCGGGAAGTTTGGCGGCCACGAGAGTAGGGAGAGCCTCGTAGGGGACTTTGCCGACAGTGGGCGCGGTAATTGTTGTGTCACGATCCATGGTTTCGCGAGTCACTACCTCAGAATTTGTGCAGCGCCTAAAGGTGCGATTACTAAGCTGCGCTAGCGGCACGCCTTGAAGCGTGCCCTGATACGAATCTCATCTGTACCACGGTCTGCCCGGTCCGCCGGAACAGCGAGAAGCCTTATTGTCCCAAAAGAAGAGCCATCTGGCGAGGGGTGGGGTTTAGCCTGGAGCTATAAAAACTGGTTAAGCATCGTACAATCAATGTCTTCTGGACAATTCCCATAATAACGCTCCGCCTGCTGCGAGGGCGGCCAAGCCTAGTCCGGCGCACTTCATGGACCCGCGAACCGCCTCCCGTCGGCGGGTGATCGCAGATTCTGGGTAGGGGAAAGACTCCGGGGTGTTGGGGGCGAGCGCCATCTGGAGAATTTCCGCCAAATGAAAGGCGCGACGAGGAGTGCCCTGGGCGATCTGCTCGCGGCAACTGAAGCCATCGGCGATGATCAGCCAGTCGGGAGGGGCTTTGCGTACGGCGGGGAGCAGTTCGAGTTCGCCGATGGCCATTGAGATGTCGTACTTATCGGGTTCGAATCCGAAGGAGCCGGCCATGCCGCAGCAGCCGGGAGCGGGGCTTTGGAAGTCGACACCGATGCGGCACAGGACGGCTTCCTCGGCAGTCATCTTCATGAGAGATTTCTGATGACAGTGGCCGTGGAGTATTGCCTTGCGGTTAAGAGCGGGCAAAGCGAGGTGCGGCGCGTGAGTTTCAAGAAACTCGCTGAGGAGAAAAGTCTGGCGGGATAAAGTCTGTGCGCGCTGGTCATAGGGAAACAGGTTGAGGAGTTCGTCGCGAAAGACGGCGACGCAGCTCGGTTCGAGGCCGACGATGGGAATGCGGGCTTCGATTTCGGGCGAGAGTTCGTCGAGGATCTGCAAGAGCAGCGCTTTGGCGCGGTCGAGCATGCCGTGATCGTAGAGCGGGCGTCCGCAGCAGAGATTGGCTTTGGGCACGATTATGCGGAAGCCAGCGGCTTCGAGGACTTCGACGGCAGCTTTGGCGGTGGCGGGATGGAAGTAATTGTTGAAAGTATCGGGCCAGAGGAGCACGGGCGGGGCAGCCCCCAAAGGGGTGGGCGATTTCGAAGAGCGATCGGTATCGCTAAAGCGATCCCCTGATACGGACCTTCTTGGCCGGGTGCGGTGAAACCAGGCCTTGAACGTCTCCGGAGCGAAGGGGGGAATGGAGCGCTGTTTGGGGATTCCTGCCACGAGCTTTGAAATATCGCGCAAGAACGGAAGCTGGGTGGTGAGGTTGACGAGGCCGGGGGCGTGCGATGCGACGCGCGCCCACAAGTCGATATTGCCGAAGACATAGGCGCTGCGCGGGCGCACTCGGCCTTCGTAATAATGCGAAAGAAATTCGGACTTGTAGGTGGCAACATCCACACCGACCGGGCAATCGCTTTTGCATCCCTTGCAGGCGAGGCAGAGATCGAGGGACTGCTTCACTTCTTCGCTGCGCCAGCCATCGCGGATAATCCCATCTTCTCGGCCTTGGCCCTGGGTCATCTCCCAGAGGAGGTGGGCGCGTCCGCGGGTGGAGTGTTCTTCTTCGTGCTTGGCGCGGTAGCTGGGACACATCAGGCCGCCTTCTTCGCGGCGGCACTTGCCTACCCCGACACAACGCAGCGTAGCCTCGGCCAGACTGCCGTGGTCGGCGACGAATTGGAAATTGGTTTTCGGTTGCCACGGAAAGTAGTCGGCACCAAGGCGCAGATTTTCGTCGAGTTTGTAGGGCTCGATCAGCTTGCCGGGATTCATCTTCCACTCTGGATCCCAAGCTGACTTGAATTCGCGGAAGGCTTGCACCAGTTCCGGACCGAACATTTTGGGAAGCAACTCGGCACGAGCCTGGCCGTCACCGTGCTCGCCGGAAATGGAGCCGCCGTAGCTCACAACGAGATCGGCGGCCTCCTCCATAAATTTGCGGAACTTGGCGATGCCTTCTTTCGATTGCAAGTCGAAATTAATGCGGGTGTGCACGCAGCCATGGCCGAAGTGTCCGTAGAGCGAGCCTTTATAACCGTAGGCGGCAAACATTTTTCGAAGATCGCGGAGATAACCCCCGAGTTTTTCGGGCGCAACGGCGGAATCTTCCCAACCTTCCCAGTTCAGTGCTTCACCGGGGACATGAGAAGTTGCGCCCAGGGCCGACTCGCGAACTTCCCACACGCGTTTGATCTGCCGCTTGTCCGTATAGAGGCGAGTGTTGGGAGCGATTGCGCCGCGGCTGAGCGCCTGCATCAGGCCGCGGGCCTGGGATTCGGCGTCCCAAGCGTTATCCGCGCCAAATTCCACCATGAGCCAGCCACCGCCCTCGGGCAGCAGGGCCAAGCCTTCGGAGTTGATACCCTTGGCTCGCGTGTAGCCGACGAGAAGATCGTCGAAACCTTCAAGGCCGATGGGCTTGTGCTGCATGATTTCGGGCACATGGTCGGCACATTGATAAATGTCGGGATACGAAGCCACCAGCAACACGCGTTCGGGCGGGCTTTCGACCAGGCGGCACGTGGCTTCGAGAACTGTGACGCACGTGCCTTCCGAGCCGACCAGCGCGCGCGCGACGTGGAAGCCGTTCTCGGGTAGAAGATAATTGAGGTTGTAGCCGGAGACGCGGCGGGGAATATTGGGAAAGCGTTGACGGACGAGATCACCGTAGGCAGCGGCGATTTGCTTGAGTGCGGCGGAGATCTGAGTAGCGCGGCCGGAGTCGCTGCGGCCCGATACTTCCGGGCCGCCGGACAGCCGGGGGCGGCTGCCCCCACATGTTTCGATCAGATTTTCGCCTACTTTTAGTCGGACCCCGTCGTAGGTGAGAATTTCCAGGGCTTCGATGTTGTCGTCGGTCTTGCCGGCCATGACGGAATGGACGCCGCAGGAGTTGTTGCCGATCATGCCGCCGAGGGTGCAGCGGTCGTGCGTCGCGGGGTCGGGAGCGAAAGTGAGGTGATGCTTTTCGGCGGCGGCACGAAGAGTGTCGAGCACGACTCCGGGCTGCACGCGGGCGATGCGGCGGGCGGGATCGATTTCCAGAATCTGGTTCATGTGCCGGGAGAAATCGAGAATGACGGCGACATTGCAGCACTGGCCGGCGAGAGACGTGCCGCCGCCGCGGCAGAGGAGCGGCGCGCCGAATTTGCGGGCGAGCGCGACGGCTGCTTCTACGTCATCGGCATCGCGGGGAAATACTACTCCGATCGGAACCTGGCGATAGTTCGAACCGTCGGTCGCGTAGACAGCGCGAGTGCCGCGGTCGAAGCGGACATCATTCGATCCGCCGCGAAGCTGGGCGCGAAGAGCCTCGCCTAGCGCGGCCGCATCCACCTGTGCAGACTTCGCGGCCTGGGCGAGTTCTACGAATTTGTCGGTCATGCAGCTTTGGCTGGCTTAGTTCGAAGAAGTATCGGGCTTATCCGAATTGCGAGACACTTTACTAATCATAATTTTGGTTTTATCGCCTTTGGCTTCGATGTTGATGGTAATCATCGTCTTGTTGTCGTTGGAGATGATGGTGCAGCGTCCCGCGTCCGAACTGGTGACCATGGCATTGGGGAACTTCGTCTTGTAAAAGCTGGAAATTTTGTCCACGGAATCGGTGCTCTCGGAGTTGAGCGTCGCGGTGTGAACGCCTCCAAAGCTTGCGGACGCTGAGCCGTTTCTCTGGACTTCCGCTCCAGGGTAAAGGTCGACGCCTAGATTACGCGCGGCAACCGCGGGATCTTGCGTGGTCTCAACACTGCCGAACGGAGTATCCACTTTGACGTTGTTGCCGTTCTGTTGAATGTGAGCGTGGCGAGCCACGCGCCAGGCGAAGAACCCGACCGAAGCGACGCTGAGAATTCCCAACAGGACGATCACTCCAACCACAATGAGGATGACCTTCAGTGCCCCGCTTCCCTGCCCGGCAGTCGCCGGAGGCGCGGAGGTTGCCGGAACGGTTGAGGCAGCCATCGCTGGAGATGAAACGTTGGGCGCAGGCGAGGAGGTCAGAACCGCCGCACCGCACTTGTTACAGAATCGCGTTGCGGGATCAAGACTTGCGCCGCAAGAATTGCAAAATGCCATAGCTCACCTCAGGAGTCGTTGTCAAAAGACGGTCGGCGCGAGTATACCGCAGATTGATGGGAAATAGAGCCGGATAACCTAGCTAAGCGCCCGGGTCGCATAGTCGGACATGGTGAGGCCGAGCAATAAAAACAAGAAGAATAGGGCCGCGACGACCACCAGTTTAGTGAGCCTTTCGCTGGCGTGGTAGACGTGCATAAAGAAGAGGGCGACCAACGTGGCCTTCACGGTGGCGATGGCAAGGGCTACCGGGGCGTTGAAGGGACCCAGGTCAAGAGTTGCCGCAAAAACCGTGAGCGCCGTGCCGACCAGCAACGCGGTGAAGACCGCGAAGTACATTTTCAAGGGCGACGATGTGGCATGGGATGATGTGGAATGAGATGACATGCGAGCCTCACTTGTGGCGGTCGATCAGGTAGAGCAAGGGAAACAGGTAAATCCAGACGATATCGACGAAGTGCCAGTAAAGGCCGCCAATCTCCACTGGAGTATGCCATTCGGGAGTGAAGCGTCCCTTCCACGCCATAGTCAGAAGCCAGGCAAAAATTCCCAGCCCGATGATCATGTGCAGCGCATGGAGACCGGTCATCACAAAATAAAGAGAGAAAAACATTTGCGCGTGTTTCGGATTTGCGTATTGGCCGGGGTGACCGGGGATTTCTTCATGGTCGAAGCTGAAGGAAGCTCCGGGGACGTGATGCTCGTCGAATTTCTCTTTGTACTCGACACCTTTGATTCCGAGGAATAGGAGACCAAGAAGCATGGTCAGTATTAGGCTGCCGATCAGAAGCCTGCGGCGGGCAGTCTGCGCGGCCCACACGGCCAGGACCACGGTTAAGCTGCTACAGATGAGTACCGCGGTATTTGTGGCCCCCAGCCACATATTGATGGATTTGCTGGCGGCAGCGAAGTCTCCGAAATACCATCGGCGGTAGACCAGGTAGGCACAGAACAAGCCGCCGAAGAACATGACTTCAGTGGCGAGGAAGACCCACATGCCCAGGCTGGCCGAGTTGCGCTGCTGCTCCTCGGTGGCGAAGTGATGGAGCAACGCGGGATTGTGGGCGGCGTGGGCTTCTCCGTGGCGATCATGCACCGCGACTGTGGAGGTGGCGTTATTTTGCAACGGGCACCCCCTCCTCGTGAGGCGCGTCCAACTCCTCGTAGTTGTAGGCTTCCCAGATTACGACGGGCTCTTCGTCAAAGTTGAAAGTCGGCGGCGGAGAGGTTGTTTTCCATTCCAGTCCCGCGGCATTCCATGGATTATCGGATGCGGGCTTGCCGTAACGCATCGACCACAGGAAGTAAAACATGGGCAGCAAGTATCCGACGCCGAGAACCGTGGCTCCTGCGGTGGAGAGCACATTCAATATCTGGAATTCTGGCATGTGGCTGTAATCGTAATAGCGGCGCGGCATGCCCATGTAGCCGAGGATGAACTGCGGGAAGAATGTGAGATTGAATCCGATAAAGACGATCAACGCGGCAAGGCGCGCCCAGCCTTCGGGATAGAGTCGCCCGGAAATTTTAGGCCACCAGAAATGCATTCCTCCGAGATAACCCATGACCGCTCCACCGACCATGATGTAGTGGAAATGGGCAACGACGAAGTACGTGTCGGTGACATGAACGTCGATCCCGAGAGCGGAGAGAAACAATCCGGTGAGCCCGCCGATGGTAAAGAGTCCGAGGAAGCCGAAGGCGTAGAGCATGGGCGCATCGTAGTGGATGGATCCCTTGTAGAGTGTGGCCGTCCAGTTAAAAACTTTGATGGCGGAAGGCAACGCCACGGCGTAGCTTAAGAAGGAAAACACCAGGGCGGAGTAGACGGAAATCCCGGCCACGAACATGTGATGCGCCCAGACCAGAAAGCCGAAGACGGCAATGGCGATCGATGAGAAGGCGACGAAGTGATAGCCGAAGATGCGCTTACGCGAGAAGCAGGCGATGATCTCGGTGACCACGCCCATCGCCGGCAGAATCATGATGTAGACGGCGGGATGGGAGTAGAACCAGAACAAATGCTGAAAGAGGAGAGGATCGCCGCCAAGTTTGGGGTCGAAGATGCCGAGGTGCAGAGCACGTTCGGCGGCCACGAGAACGATGGTGACGGCAATCACGGGCGTGCCAAGAAGCTGAATAATGCTGGTGGCATAGTGGGCCCAGATAAACAGCGGTAGGCGTGACCATGTCATGCCGGGGGCGCGCATGCGGTGAATCGTAACCACGAAATTCAGGCCGGTAAGGATGGAAGAAAAACCGGCAACGAAGATGGCAAGTCCGGCTTCGACGATTTTTGTGTTGGTGAAGTTGGTGCTGAAGGGAGCGTAGAAAGTCCAGCCGGTATCGACGCCGCCGGTCAGCATGCAGTGCATCATCATCACGCCGCCGATGATGTAGAGATACCAACTGAGCAGGTTGATGCGGGGGAACGCGAGATCTTTAGCCCCAATCATCAGCGGCACGAGAAAGTTGCCGAGCACGGCGGGGATGGAGGGGATCAGGAAAAAGAAAACCATGATCATGCCGTGCATGGTGAAAAGCTTGTTGTAAGTATCGGCCTGGACGAGGTCGCCCGCGGGGGTGAGCAATTCGAGGCGGATGAGCAACGCGAAGAATCCGCCGATGAAGAAGAAGAACGTGATGGAGAGGAGATAGAGCAGAGCGATGCGTTTATGGTCGGTGGTGAGCAGCCATGACCACGCTCCGTACTCCTTATTCAGGTAATTCTCGCGTTCCACGGGTTGAAGGATCGGGGTAGCAGCCATACTCATTGCACCTGACTTCCATTCGATTGCGCTGGTACTTTTGCCTGGGCCCTGGTTAGCACTGGATCGCCCGGCGCGGCCAGGCTGGCATCGGTCTTCGCGCCACCAGTTGGTTTGCTCAAAGAAATCGATTTAATGTATGCGACCAAGGCATTGACCTGCTCCTCCGTCACGAGACCTTGAAATGTAGGCATGATCGGCTGGAAACCTTTCACACGTTTGGCGCCGGGATCGAGAATGCATTCGCGCAAATAATTTTCGTCGGCAGTAACGGTGCGGCCATCTTCGAGTTGAACCGCCTTGCCGAAAACCCCCTGCAGGTTTGGACCGCGCCCTTGCGTATCGGTGCGGTGACAAGTGGAGCAGCCCAGTTCGGCGAAGATTTTCTCGCCCGTCACCGAGAGCGGGCCAGTCGAGCCGCCGTTCATCCATGCTTCGTACTGAGCGGGCTCCTGGACTACGATGTCACCCACCATGCCGGAGTGCTGCGTGCCGCAGTATTCGGCGCAGAATAAATGATAGACGCCGGGCTTGGTGGCGCGGAACCATTCCACCGTGTAACGGCCGGGCAGGACATCCTGCTTGATGCGAAATGCGGGAATGTAAAAACTGTGGATCACGTCCTGCGAAGTCATGATGAGCTTGACGTCGCGTCCCACCGGCACGTGCAGTTCGTTGATTTCGCGCTGGCCTTCCGCGTGCTCCACCTTCCACATCCATTGTTTTGCCACCACGTACACTTCGGCGGCATCCGTGGGCGGAGTGCGCTCCTTGAAGTAGACGACCGCGCCCCACGCGAAGATAACCATAAAGATAAGGAAAGGAATTGTGCTCCAGACGATTTCCAGAGCAGTGGAACCTTCTATCTGTTCGGCGCGAACGCCGGGACGATGGCGATAACGCGCGGCGAAAAAGACAATAAGGGTGAAGACCAGCAGCGACATCATCCCAGTAACGATGAGCAGGAAAATGTAGAGCGCGTCCACGTGGCCCGCCGTCGTGGAGGCTTGCTGCGGCCATAATGGAAAATTATTGAGCATACCGAGTCTTTGTTGCCGTCTTCTTGACCACCGAACGATCCAGCCGCCACAAGATGAAAATCAACCCGCCGAGCAGGAGAATGGTCGCGGCGGCGGCGAGCCGCAAAATGTTGGCCACCATCGCGCCGTACTTCCCGGTCTCGGGATTATAGTGATAGCAATAGAGCAGTACCGCATCGACAGCGTTGCCGATCTTGCCTTGCGACGCCTCCACCAAACCCATGCGCAAATCCTTGGGCGGAAAATCCACTCCGTAGAAGTAGCGCGAGATGCGGCCTTGCGGCGTCAGCACCATGATGGCGGTCGCATGCGCGTACTGATTGCTCTTGGCGTCGTATTGATATTGAAAGCCGACGGTTTTCGTGAGCGCATTGATCGACTGGGGCTGGCCGGTGAGAAAATGCCAGCCAGCCGCGGCATTCGGACGCCCGTAACGCTTAACGTAATCCTTCTTCTTGGCGGCGGCCATCTCGGGACTTTCGCGCGGGTCGAAGCTGACAGTGATCACGTCGAACTCGTTACCCAAGTCAAATTTCACCAGGCGCATAGCGCTGGCGAGCCCGGTCAGAGCCTCGCCGCACAGCATGGTGCAGTTGTAATAAACCAGGTTCAGGATCAGAGGCTTGCGTCCGAAATAATCGTCGAGCTTGACGGTCTTTCCGGTTTCGTCACGGAAAGTAAGGTCGGGCGAGACTTGCGCGTCGAGATGCTGTTCGATGCCAACGTTCTCCAATCGCGGTGGCCGTGTGTTCGCAGGCGGAGACATGACGCCGCTATTGATCTGCGCTTCCGCGAATGCCGACAGCAGAGTAAGCGATAACAAGATGCACGCGGCGGAGATCGAATTGGATTTTATAAATCTCACTTCTTCCTGCCTTTATTGACGCCCGTAGCTTGTGCGGCCGGCTTGTTGGTTGCAGTGTCAATGCCGCTATCGCCGCTCCCGCCCTGAGCGCGCACCGGCAGACCACGCTGTACCAGCAAATCCATGGCGCGCTCGATGGGAATGTGCACAGTTCCGGCCTGTTGATCGACCCATCCGTAGCTGTAGAGAACATCGTCTTGCTGCAACTTTATGCCGTTCAGCTGCCCCCGCTCGTCTTCCTCCAACTTCGGGCTGGGGAAGGCGCTTTGCGGGTATCCGGGAGCGACGTGCCTCGTATCTTCGGGAACATTGGTGACCAGCGGACTGACCGCCGGCTGCGAAGCTTTTTCCCGCTTGTCGAGGAAAGCATAAAGTCCGCGCAGGCCGGCCATACAGAGCACGGTCACCACGCCGAGAGTCAGCAGGAAGTAAACAATGCCGGCCGCTTTCAGGTCCTGGCGCTCGAAGCTCCCGTGCTCCGCTGAACTCCCGGGTTTGTTTTGGTCGCTCATCTTTTATTACTCACTCAGCCGGCTGCAAAACTTCGTGGGCATCCTGATCGTAGGCCGGAAGCAGCGGCAGCGAAGCCAGGTTGCGGAAAAAATACCAGAGCCAGATTCCGCCGATGGCGATGGGCACGACGGCATCGGCAACGGTGATGGCAAAAGTCTTGGAAAAATTCGGTTCGATGATCCAGAACAGATCGACGTAGCGCATGAATATCAGCAGGACCGCGACCCAGACCAGCTTTCGAATATTGCGCTTAAAGGGGCGCGAGAGCAGCATGGCGAATGGGATTGCGAAGTCGAACAGCACCAGCGTCATCGCTACCCATCCCCAGCCGCCGTTGATTCGCCTTAGATAAAAAGTGATCTCGGAAGGCAGGTTTCCCGCCCAGATGATGAGCCACTGGGAGAAGTTGAAGTAGGCCCAGACCATGATGAAAGCCAGCATCCACTTGCCGTGGTCGTGAACAAAGTCGGGCTTCAGCATCTCCGACATTGGCTTGTAGTCGAAGAGGATGCGCTCAACGACGACCGCGAAGCACATGGCGGAGAGCACTTCTCCGATGAGAATGATCAGTCCGAAGATGGTCGAAATCCAACTGGGATCGAGCGACATGATCCAGTCGATGGAGGCAAACGAGATGGTGAATCCGTAAAGGATGAGGCCGGGGCCGCTGACTGCCTTGAAACGTCCGCTGTTGTCGGGGGCATTGGGACTGTCGGTTTGCATCGACCATTTCGATAGCAGAAACGAGAGCACATTCCAAACCGCGAAATAAAATATGGCGCGGATGATGAAGCCGTTCACGGTCAAGTAAGTCTGCGTGATTTGTTCGAGGTGCTCGCGGAGATGCTTGTCTTCAATGTTACCGAGCGGCTGCGCCCAGATGTACACCTTGCGTATCCCAAAGAACATGGGGATAAAAAGCGCGAAGAGCAGCGGCAGCGTGCGCATGGCTGCGCCCAGGATGCGGCGAATCACTGTGCCCCATCCGCCTCCGGTGAGATGGCGGATCATGAGAATCGCCATGGAGCCAAGAGCGACGCCGAGCCAGCACATGAAGCCGAGCAGGTAGGCGCGGTAAAACTCGTCAGGGCGGAGGAACGCGAGCGCCACGGAGCCTACAGCGAACAGGCCACCGATCACCAGCGAGCGCTGCGAGATTTTCTTTACCACCTCGGGCGCCGTCAAATCGAGATGGGGAGTCGCGGCGCTCATTTCTGGTCCTCCTTCTTCATGCCTTCCGAGTTGGTTCCTTCGGAGATCGAACTGGCCGCCGGCGCGATTACCGGGAGAGTAGCGCCGGAACCGGGCTCGGCTGAAAAGTGGGGCGGTTGCGAAGGGATATCTTGTCCGGCAGGAACATCGGCCTTGGTCGCGTTCTGGCTCAATTGCAGGGCGCGAATGTAGGCCACGATATTCCACCGGTCGCGCGGAGTGATCTGGGCCGAGTAGTCGGACATAATGCCGAAGCCGTTGCTGATGACATCGTAAAAATATCCCAGGGGGGCTTTTTGCAGGCGAGGGATGTGGTAAGACGGAGGCTGGCGGGAGAAGCCGCGCGAAGGAATAAAGCCGTTGCCGTCGCCCAAAGGCGAGTGGCAAGGAGAGCAATAAATGTTGAAGCGCTCGCGGCCGCGATCCAGAACTTCTTTGGTCACGGGAAACGGCATGTAGTCTCCGGGATTGCTGCCGATCTTGCCCGTGTAGAAATACGTGTCTTCATGCAACTGGCCGCGGGCTACGGTGCCTTCGACCAGCGGACGTGCTCCGCGCTGGTCGGGGAAGAAATCGTTTTTAGCCAGCGGATTGATGCGTGGCTGCACGTGCATGTCGAGGCGGCAGGCGGTGGAGAGTGCCATGACGAGCAGCATTGCGACGACGGACAGAGAGTCGAGCTTCGCTCGACCGGACAGCCGGGGGCGGCTGTCCCCACATGAGTATTGGCGAAGGTGCGGCATTTAGCTGGGCACCTCCGAGATGGAGCGCGGGGCGAGGCTTTCCAGGAATCCACGCGTGCCCGCCGGATTGAATTTGGGGTCGGAGGAAAACACGATCAGAAAAAATCGATCTTTTGAAGCCAGCGCGAAGCGCGGGACATTGAAGACGGGATGATACGGCATGGGCAGGCCGTTCAGCGCGAGCATGCCGAGGACGGCGGAGACTCCGGCAAAGAGAATCGTCATCTCAAAGGTGATGACGATGAATGCCGGCCAGGAATGCGGCGGCTTTCCGCCGATGTTGAGCGGATAGTCGACGGCGGACATCCAGTACTGCATCAGATAGCCGGTGAGTCCGCCGACGATGCCGCCAATCAAGACAACCAGCGGAACTTCGTCGCGATGAAAGCCGATTTCCTCCGCCAGGCCCTCGATGGGGAACGGGCTGTAGGCATCGATTTTTTGGTAGCCGGCTTCATGGGTGCGCTTGGCGGCATCGACCAGGGCTTGCGCCGACGCGAACTCCGCCATGATGCCGTAGATCAGATCCCGCTTCATTCGGCTTTGACCTCCGCTTCCGGCAGGAGGGTGCGCATTTCAAAAATCGAAATCGCCGGCAGCAGCCGCAGGAATAGGAACATGGCGGCCAGGAACATGCCAATGGTGCCGATGTAGGTCATCCAATCCCAGCGCGTGGGGTAGTACATGCCCCACGAGGATGTGAGGAAGTCGCGGTGTAGGCTGACGACGACGATGATGAAGCGCTCCAGCCACATGCCCACCAGAATCACTCCGGAAACGAAGAACAATGCGATGGGGCTGGTGCGCAGCTTGCGAATCCAGAGCACTTGCGGAATAAAAATGTTGCAGATCAGCAGCGCCCAGTACGGAATCGCATAGGGCCCATGCAGGCGGTTCCACAGCGTGAAGGCGTCGTAGCGGTCACCGCTGTACCAGCCCATGAAAGCTTCAATGCCGTAACCGTAGGCCACGATCAATCCGGTGGCCAGCATCACTTTGGCTGCGTTCTGCAGATGGAGCTCAGTGATGAAGTCTTCCAGGCCGTAAATTTTGCGGATAGGGATGGCCAGCATCAGCACCATGGCAAATCCGGAATAGATTGCGCCGGCGACGAAGTAGGGCGGGAAGATCGTGGTATGCCAACCGGGGACGATGCCCACGGCAAAATCGAAACTCACCACCGTGTGAACCGAGAGCACAAGTGGCGTGGCTAATCCAGCGAGAAGAAGATAGGCGGTTTCGTAGCGGTGCCAGTGTCGCGCCGATCCGCGCCAGCCCAGCGAGAGTGCGCCATAAATCAGCCGGGCTGCGGGATGAGTCGCGCGATCACGCAGGGTCGCCAGATCCGGGACGAGGCCGATGAACCAGAATAGCGCCGATATCGTGGCGTAAGTGGAAACCGCGAACACGTCCCACATGAGCGGGCTGCGAAACTGCGGCCACACCCGCATCGTATTCGGATACGGAAACAGCCAGTACGCGAGCCACGGGCGCCCGACGTGAATCGCGGGAAAGATTCCGGCACAGGCCACGGCAAACAGCGTCATGGCTTCGGCAAAACGGTTAATGGAATTACGCCACGACTGTCGCAACAAGAGAAGAATTGCGGAGATGAGCGTGCCGGCGTGCCCGATTCCGATCCACCATACGAAGTTGATGATGGCGAAGCCCCAGCCGATGGGGATGGTCACGCCCCAGATGCCAACGCCTTTGAGGAATAAATAACCGATGGCGTAAAGCATCATCATGGTCATCATGAAGGCGATGCCGAAGCCCAGGAACCAGCCGTTCGAGGCGGGGCGGGTCAGCACGATGGCGCTGATTTTTTCCGTGACCGTGCCGAAGGTGTATCCCGGCTCGATTACTGGGGCCTGTTGCGCCTCGACCGTCGTTTTGTATTGCTCGTCCATGCCGTTTGGGTGAAACAATTTAGCTCTAGTAACTCATCTTCGGCGTCCGCTGCCCGGCTTCCGGAAGCCGCCTTCTACGACTTCAACTCCGGATTCGGGTTGCTCACTTCCGCCAAGTATGTGGTCCGCGGACGCGTGTTGAGTTCGCCCAGCAGACTGTAATTCCGCGACTGCGCTTTCAACTTTGAAACCTTGCTGTTCGTGTCGTTCAGATTGCCGAAAATAATCGCGCCCGCCGGGCAAGATTGCTGGCAGGCGGTCTTCAGCTCATCGTCGTTAATCTTGATTTCTTTGCCTTCGCGGACGCTGGCGGTCTCGGCGTCGATCTTGTGCTCGTTGATGCGCTGCACGCAGTAGGTGCATTTTTCCATCACGCCGCGGCTACGCACGCTGACGTCGGGGTTGCGCATCATCTTATATTGAGGCGTCTCCCAATCCTGGAAGAGCAGGAAGTTGAAGCGCCGCACCTTATACGGACAGTTGTTCGAGCAATAGCGCGTGCCCACGCAGCGGTTGTAGACCATGTCGTTCAGGCCTTCGCTGGAGTGGTTGGTCGCGCCCACCGGGCAAACCACTTCGCAGGGGGCGTTTTCGCATTGCATGCAGGGCACGGGCTGGAAAAACGCCTTGGGATTATCGCGGTCGCCCTGGTAGTAGGCGTCGACGCGAATCCAGTGCATGTGGCGGCCGATGACGGACTGCTCCTTGCCAACGACGGCGATGTTGTTCTCCGACTGGCAGGCGATCATGCAGTTATTGCAGCCCACGCAGGAGTTGAGATCGATGGCCATGCCCCAGGCATATGCCTCTTCTTTATATGGATAAGGCTTGTAGAGCGTGAGGCCGGGCGCGGGCTCTTCTTCCTGCGCGAAGTTCGGCTCTTTTCGGTATTCCTCAAGCGTGGTCTCGCGGACCAGCGGACGCGTATCGCCGTTGGGCGTGTCCATGCTCTGGTAGCCCTGGGTGGAGGCGAGCTTGTAAGTCTCTCCGGTCTTGCGGATTTGCAGTCCGGTGGCGATCCATGGCGCTGCGCTCGTGCGCAGGGCATACGCGTCGAAACCCACTGCGGTTCCGACACGGCCAGAGCGCTTGCGGCCGTAGCCTAGCGTCACCGTGACTGAGTTGTCGGGATGGCCGGCTTGAATCCAAACCGGGCCGGTGACTTTCTTGCCGTTCAGTTCGAGCTCGACAACGTCTTCCACTTTGATCTGCAGCCCCTCCGCCATCTTGGGGCCGATGAGGATGGCGTTGTCCCACACGAGCTTCGACATCGGCTTGGGCAATTCCTGCAGCCACCCGTTGTTGGCGAATTGTCCGTCGTAGATGGTGGGGTCGCGGCGGATGTTGAGCTCGATCGATGTATCGGTCGCCCATTTCCACCCAAAGTGGTCGTCCTTTACGGCGGCCGATTTCAGTTGGAAGGTGGTGCCCTCCAGCCATCCATCATGCAACGACTTGCGCCAGAAAGCCTCGAAATCCGCGCCGGTGTGCTCCTTCTGCCAGTAGGCGCGGACTAGGTCGTAGCTCGTTGCATCGGACTGTCCCGAGAGCAGCCCTACGAATTCCAAGGCGCTTTTGCCGCCATAGAGCGGAGCAATCAACGGCTGAATGATGCTGACCGTTCCGTCGTACGCGCGGGCGTCGCCCCACGCCTCAAGCTCGTGCGCTTGATTGACGTGCCACGAACAGAGCTCCGCAGTTTCGTTCTGATAGAGTCCGAGATGCACACGGAGCGGAATCTTGCCGCTTTTGAGAACGTTGGCAAAATTGAGGTCGTTGGGCGCGTCATAGCCTGGATTGCCACCTAGGATCACGAGCAAGTCCACTTTTCCCGCACTGATATCGGCAGCGAGATCTTTAATGGACTCGTTCTGGTTCGCGGGATTCGCGTCGACAGGATCGGTGTAGAAAACCGTCTTGCCAACATTGCCCAAAGCCTGGTTCACCGCGTGAGCGAAAGCATGCACACCAGGAGGCTGATGATCGCCAACAATAACAACACTAGATCCACGATGGGCGAGGAGATCTTGAAAGATAGGCCCCAAAAAACCAAGCGTATCTCCTGCTACACCTCCGGTTGGCGGATTCACGGGCAAGCGGCTCGATAGGCTTTGCGCAAACTTCTCGATTTCACTCGCGCGCATGGGGAACCGATGATCCGCCTTCGCCCCCGTCGTCGTCGGCGTGCTCTCGATCACATACAGCCGGTTCATCTTGCCGTCGGGATTGCGGCGCTTGGCGAAGTCGCGGATGTAGCGGACGTTTCCCGGAAAACCCGCATACAGGAAGTCGGCGTCGAGCGAGACGATTACGTCGGCCTTTTCAAAATCGTAGCGCGTCTCGACCGGCTGGCCGAAGGCCAGCTTCGCGCCTTCGAGCACGTTGTCGCGATTGATGGGCTCATACACATGCCACTTGGCCTGCGGATAAATCTTCAGAAAACCGCGTAGCTGATCGGCCAGCGTGGGCGAAGAGATGGTGGGCGTGAGGATGCGAATGCCCGCACCTTGCAGATTCTTCTGGGCGTTGAGCGGGCCGCGAATGGCGGTCACAAAGCTTTGCCACGACCGCTGATCGCCCATCGAGACGACGCTCTGCGAGCGGTCGGGATCGTACATGCCGAGAATCGACGCCTGGGCAAAAATGTCGGTGCCGCCGAGCGACGCGGGATGGCGGTCGTTGCCTTCGATCTTTGTAGGGCGGCCGAGATGGCTTTCGACCAGAATCGGATTGGCGTACCCGCCGAGCGTCATGGCCGTGGCGTAAAACATGGGACGGCCGGGGATCACTTCTTCGGGCTGGCGGACGTAGGGAACGATTGGCTCGAGCGGAAGCTTGACGCAGCCAGTCATCCCGGCGAGCGCCATGGACGCGCCCATGACTTTGAGAAAACCGCGGCGGGAGACGGAATCGACCCACTCGGAAGCGCCCTTGGGGAATTCGCGGTGCAGGGCATCCTGGAAGGCTGCGCTGCCGGCAAGTTCTTCCAGGCTGCGCCAGTATTCCGGGCCGCTCACCTTCGCCTCGGCATTTTCGATCTCGGCGCGCACTGAGGCCAGATCGAGCTTGCCTTTTTGGCTGGGGCAAACGTCTTCGCGCTTGACGCCGCCGTCTTGTTCTTCCATTTTCATTGATTCCACATCTTCTTGCAGTTTGTCATCCTGAGCGGAGCGAGAGTTCGCGCAGCGAAGTCTCGCGCAGTCGAAGGACGCCTATGATCATGGATCTGACTCGCCGATAGGGATCCTTCGACTCCGAAATTGCTTCGCTTCGCGAAGCAATTTCTGCGCTCAGGATGACAAATTCTCATAGTTCGCTCTACCTGTGACACGTATTGCAACTCGTAATGTCGTTCACGCTGCGGACGTTGTATTTCTTCACCAGCGCCGTACCTAGATCGACTTGGTCCGTGTAACTCTGCCCATCCACCACTACCGGATGCGCGCTTGTGGGCTGTTGGTAACGCATGTTGAAAACCTGATCGCGTGGCCGCAGATTATTCTGCGGAGCGCGGTGACACCCCAGGCACCATTCCATCTGCAACGATTCCTGCTGGTACATCAGCGGCATCTGATCGACCGGACCGTGGCAAGTGTTGCAGCCTACGCCCTTGGTCACGTGAATACTGTGATTGAAAAAAACGAAGTCAGGCAACTGGTTCACTCGCGTCCATTGCAGAGACTGCCCGGAGCGGTAGCTGGCGCGGACCGGCTCCAGCAACTGGGCATTTGTCCAGATTTGCGAATGGCAGTTCATGCACGTCTTGGTGGGAGGAATGCCGGCGAAGCTCGAAGTCTCAACCGAAGTGTGGCAGTAGCGGCAGTCGATGCCGAGTCCGGCAACGTGATGCTGATGGCTAAAGGGTACGGGCTGCGGCTTGCGAACCCCGGCATACGTGACGTAAGGCGAGCCCTGGACTTCATATCCCACCCAGCCGAGCGCGGCAATGACGAAGACCGCGCCAAAAATCGTGGCCCGGGACAGGGTGTTCGCACTGCGATGAAAGATCTGCGGCATGCTTACGTACGAACTTTAGAAAACACGAATGAGACCCAGCAGACAACTATGTTAAGGAAGCCTTATGGTTGCGACGCGAAAGAAATCCCACCGATTTTATCGCGACACTTTTCCGAGCTAGTTAAGAGAACTCGAAATTATAAATACTTCGCGAGCGGTTGTCGCGTGTTTGACGAAAAAAATCGCGCCTGCGGTTTCAAATTGAAGCTGCGCGAAAATAAAGCACGTTTCGTTTTGAGATTTGTCGCTTACCGGAGATTCATAACCAGCAATTTCGGCTCCGTCATCTCCTCGATCGCGTAACGCAGGCCTTCGCGGCCCAGGCCGGAGTCTTTGATTCCTCCGTAAGGCATCTGGTCGATGCGGAAGGAGGGGATATCGCCGGCGATCAGAGCGCCGACTTCAAGTTCGTCATAGGCCTGGAAGAGCAGCTTTACATCGCGGGTGAATAGTCCGGCCTGCAAGCCGTAGTTCGAATTGTTGATGCGGCGGAGAGCCTCGTCAAAGTTCTGATAGGGCTCGACGGTCACGACGGGGCCGAAGATTTCCTGGCAGTTCACTTTCATATCAGGCCGGGTGCTGGTTAGCACGGTCGGGTTCACGATGGAAGCTTTGCGGCCGCCTCCGACCAACAGGTGCGCGCCGGAGCGAACCGCCTCGTCGATCCAGTTGGTGACACGAATGGCATCACTCTCGCGAATCAGCGGGCCGACATCGGTTGACTCCTCCATGGGATCGCCGGTTTTGAGTTTCTTCACTCCTTCCACAAGAAGGTCGGTGAACTTGCCGTAGACGGAGTTTTCCACCAGAATGCGCTGCACGGAAATGCAGGTTTGTCCGGCAAAACCGAAGCCCCCGGTGACGCAGCGGTTGGCGGCATAGGAAAGATCGGCGTCACTGTGCACGATGGCCCCGGCGTTGCCGCCCAGCTCCAGCGCGACTTTCTTTTTTCCGGCGCGGCTCTTGATGGCCCAACCTACGGACGCGCTGCCGGTGAAGCTGATCAGCTTGATGCGTTCGTCGGTCACGAGCAAACTGGCATCGTCATTCGAAAGCGGCAGGACGTTGAAACCGCCGTCCGGCCATCCCGCTTGCTGAATGCACTCGGCCAACAGCAGCGAGCACAGAGGAGTTTGCGGCGCGGGCTTCAGAACGATCGGGCAACCGGCGGCAATGGCCGGCGCGACTTTGTGCGCGACCAGGTGCAAGGGAAAATTGAACGGAGTGATGCCAGCAATCGGGCCGAGAGGATAGCGCTTCACGATGCCCCAGCGGCCGGCGGTGAACTCCTGCCAGTCGAGCGGGAGATACTCTCCGTTAATGCGTGTGGCTTCTTCGGCGGCCACGTTGAAGATAAAGACTGCGCGCTCGGCTTCATTGCGAGCCAGCTTGATGGGCTTGCCAGCTTCCTGAACGATGGTGCGGGCGAACTCCTCGCGGCGCTCGGAAATCGCCTGCGCCACGCGCCGCAGCACCCGCTGGCGTTCAAAGGCGGGAAGGCGGCGAGTGGTGCCGAAAGCCTTGACGGAGGCGGCGATCGCGGCTTCGACATGTTCGCGCCGCGCCTGCGTAACCCGGCCGATCACGCTGCCATCGAACGGCGACCGCACTTCGACCACGTCGCCGTCCTCCATCCAATGGCCGTCGATGAAGAAACCGTGAGTGGCGACAGGCGTCTCCGGTGAAGCAATTGTCATTTCCGCCATGGCTTGACCTCCGTAGTACAAACGGCCTTGGTGCAACCCGCGTTTTTTGATTATAGGCCCAGGCGGCTGGTTGCTTTTTATAAGGGCCGGAATCTATGGGCACGAAAGACGCTGCAGTTTGTCTACTACAATGAACATCGTCGACCGGCCATGCGCAAACTCGAAAGCATCGTTGAACTGGCGCCGCAGTTGCGGCGGAAGGAAGTGTCTCCGCTGGAGCTGACACGGGCTTGCCTGGATCGCATTGATGAAGTTAATCCGACGCTGAACGCGTTTATTACCGTACGCGCGGAATCTGCGCTGGCGGAGGCGCAGGCTGCGGAGACCGAAATTTTTCGCGGAGAGTGGCGTGGTCCGCTGCACGGAATTCCGATTGCGTTGAAGGATCTGATCGATACGGCGGTCACGCGCACCACGGCGGGCAGCGAGCTTTACCGGAATCGAATACCCACCGAGGATGCGGAGGTGGTGCGACGGTTGCGGCAGGCGGGCGCGGTGATCCTGGGGAAGAACAATCTGCACGAATTCGCTTACGGCGGAAGCTCGCTGGTTGGCTTTTTTGGCGATGTTCACAATCCATGGAATGACGCGCATATTGCGGGAGGCTCTTCCGGAGGATCGGCCGCTGCGGTTGCCGCGGGGCTTTGTTATGCGGCGATCGGGACCGACACCGCGGGCTCGATTCGGGAGCCGGCGGCGCTGTGCGGGTGCGTGGGCATCAAGCCGACTTATGGTCGGGTTTCTACACGGGGAGTGATTCCGCTTTCGTGGTCGCTCGATCACGTTGGGCCGCTGGCTAACAGCGTTGGCGATGCTGCTGCCATGCTGCAGGCGATTGCGGGATACGATGCGCTCGATGTTCACAGTGCCGATGTTTCCGTTTCCGGTTTTTCGTTTGGTCTGCTCAAGGGAGCGAAGGATCTTCGAATCGGCGTTCCGCGGAAGCATTTCTATGACGATCTTGATGATGACGTGCGCGCGGCGATGGATGCGGCGCTTGCTGTGATCGGAAGCTTGGTGACGGAAGTTCGGGATGTGCAGATCGATGTTGCGATGGATCGAACGGTGCAAGCGGCGGAGTCTTTTGCTTATCACGCCGAAAATATTGAGCGGACGCCGGAGTTGTATCAGGCAGAGACTTTGCGGCGGATTCGCTCGGGCGAGAAAATCTCGGCGGCGGAATACATTCTGCGGCGCCGGGAAATGGATGAGGAGCGGCGGCGATCTCACAACTTTTTTGCCGAGGTGGATTTGCTGGTAACGCCTACGACTCCCATTGCTGCGCCGGAGATTGCGGAGCTGAAGAAGGATCCGGCGGCGCTGAGGCCCGCCGAACTTATTTTGTTGCGCAACACGCGTCCGTTTAACGTTTGGGGACTGCCGGCGATCTCGGTGCCTTGCGGTTTTACGAAGGGCGGGCTGCCGATTGGGTTGCAGATCGCCGGACCGCGGTGGCGGGAGGATCTGGTGCTGCGGCTGGCGAGTGCTTACGAATCGGCTGTGAATTTCTCCGCGAAATAAATTTTCGGTTCCGGGGCACGAAGCTTGTTTGTGGGGACCCGTGAGCGGATATCTGGATTAAAATTTTTTCTCTCCAAATCCCCTGAAATCCTTGACTGGCGCGGGTTTCGCGAAAAGCGCGTTTTCTAAATCTTTGTTTTCAAAGAGCTTAAATATCAAAATCTTTAAAATGAAGGAGCTAGATGCCGTTTTTGCCGTGTGTTCCCGGGTTTTGCGGGATGGCTCTACTGCCTTTGCTGGGGCAATAATGGAACGAATTTTAGCGAGGCACAAGGTTGGATGTCACAGTGAGGCTGTGGATTTCGGCAGGGTCGCGTCCCACGCGTTGCGAAGATCCCCGCCCTAGCGGAGCTTAACCGGACGCCCCTGGGAGCAGAGGCCGGTTAGGCTGGGTCACCCGATTAGGTACATGTAGTTGACATCATATGTATTCGGTTTCATAGTATGATGGTGAGTTGGATTGTCGAGGTTAGCGACCAATTCAAGCCGGAGTTCTTCGCGTTTACAGGAAGACGTTCGGATGGAGATTCTGGCGTTGACCCGGCTTCTCCAGCAATTCGGGCCGCGATTGGGTCGGCCCCGCGTCGATACGCTAAACGGCTCCCGCCACGCGAATATGAAGGAGCTGCGGTCAGCGCGGCGGACGGCGAGTGGAGAGTGGCTTTTGCTTTTGACCCGAAGCGCAGGGCTATCCTGCTCGTGGCCGGGGATAAATCAGGCGTTAGCGAGAAGCGGTTCTATCGAGAATTAATCCGCAAGGCAGATGAGCGCTTCGATGCCCACCTGATCTGGCTGAAAAAGATAAAGACGAGGAAATGATTATGCCCACGAACGTGGACGACATTATCAGGAAACTGAACCCAGCGCAGCGCAAGAAGATTGAGGCCCGCGCCGCTCAGTTGGTCACCGAGGAGATGACGTTGCGCGAACTGCGGCACGCGCGCAAACTCACGCAGGTCCGCGTCGCTAAGACTCTCGGGATCACCCAGGACAGTGTCTCGCGGCTCGAAAAGCGCAGCGATTTCCTGCTGTCTACGCTGCGCAAGACTGTCGAAGCTATGGGAGGGAACCTCTCTTTGGTGGCTGAATTTCCGGATCGGGGGCCGGTCGTTTTGTCCGGCATTGCTCAAGACGGCTCGGGGCCGAAGGCCACAGGGCGATGACATAGGCTTGGCATCCGGCTGCTGCTGAGTGTGAACAATGAACAAGCGATATCGAAGTGATGCGATGGCTGCTATCCATGAAATGATGGAGGACCTGCACGAGGGTAGGGTCATCGACAAAAAGACGATGCGGCGTTTCGATCAAGCGTGCCTTACGCCCATCGGGCCGTTGAAGCCGAAAGAGATTAAGGCGATCCGGGAGCGAGAAAGACATTGTGGAACTCTTTGCGCCGCTGCGAGGCCTTAATCTGGATTTCGGCCGCAACCCATCTACCGGGCGGCCCGTAGACTTGTGAACGGTTATCTCCTCGACACCAACGTCCCGTCAGAATTCAGCCGGGATCGGCCCGATCCTCGCGTTGTGGAGTGGCTCAAAACACAGCCTGTAACGACGCTCTTTCTCAGCGCCGTTACGATTGGTGAAATTCGCAAGGGACTTGCCGTGCTTTCGCCCGGGCTATTTTATGTCGCCCTTTCGGGGCTTGTTCTAATCCAATTCCTTTACCCACGGCTTGCGCCGTGGGCTGCATTCTTACGCCGCTTCGCGGCTAGCGGTTCGCGGTCTGCCTAATCCACCGTCCGCACATCGTCGGGCAACATGAGGACGAACGTGCAGTTGGCGGTGGTGGTGGAGCAAGAGAGGATGCCTCGGCGGAGGATTTTTACGGGGGTGTCGTCTGGGAAGGTGAGGCGGTAGTCGGCGGTGCGGAGGGCGTCGGTGAAGCGTTTGAGTTTTTCGTCGCCGCTGGCGAAGCGGTCCGCGCGGATCTGCTCTCGTTCAGAATGATTGTTGACACCTGAAAAACGCGGAAACAGGCGCAAAGATGGGCAGTAGCCGTAACAGTGGAAATGTGGGCCTTTGGTGTCTGGGATCTCCACATTTCCACCGTTACAAGCTATTGCCATTCGTCGGACCAATTTCACCAAAAGTATCGAGAATCGTCTAGACGAGTATGGTCTTGCTCAAGCACCACTTGCCGTGTTAGGTTGGTCGCGTTTCGCCGGGATCACTAATCGCGAAGGAGGGCAAACCAAATGAAACGATCGAACGCGCTGCTCGTTGTTGCAGCCCTGATTACGTTCTTCAGTTCCGGGTCCGCAGTCGCCAACCTACTATGCTGCTGCTACTCCTGCAATGTGAACGGACAGTGCACGCAGGCCTGGTGCGGGGGATGCCCCGCCAACTGCGAGGTGCCCCAGGCGTCCATTCGACGCGGTGCCAGCATGCACGATCCGGACGTTGACTCCATTAGCAAGCTGGCCCACCGATCTTCGCTTCCCACCGGGGTGCCGGACCTCGACTCAACCTCAGGCCGGGTGCCATCAGAAGGCTGGAGGGCACCGGCGGGGTGTTCGGCCAACCGAGCGGGTCGGTAGATCGTTCCGCGGCCGAACAGGGCCGTTCTGTTAGCGACCTGTTCCGCTAGTCCGCCGCGCGGGCGTCATCGGGGGGGACGAGGACGAACTCACATGTGCTACCCGAAGTAGGGCACGTTAGGGTGCCTCGCCTGGGGATCGTTGTCGGCGTGTCGTCGGGAAGCGTGTGCCCGAAGTTGATAGAACGAATTTCGTCGCCGAGCGATTGCAGGGTGCCGTCCCCGCTAACAAGTCTTACGGAGTTAGCTGCGAGCGACGAGCCTATCCCGGGCTTCATGAGTAAGGCGAAATCAGCGCTACCTGCGTGCGCTCCCCTTGCCACCTGAAACGTGTCCAGCTTCTTGAACTCGTCCTTATAGCGCGCCTCCGCCGCATCGGTACCGCCTTCGCCCCCCGCAAGAGACGCCAGATGGCCTCGCGCATCGGGAGGTGGGCGGCGGGCATTCAGGGACAAGGCGTACGTGCAGAGGGCCTCGTCTCTCCTGCCCCTCTTCTCATAGATTTGGCCGAGATGATCGCCAACCTCCCCGTCGCGCCCCGCCCCCCAGGCGGCGGAAACGTATCTCTCGGCTTTATCCAAGTTGCCTTCACCGTAGTAGACCCAGCCCAGCGTATCCCAGTAAGCGATTAGCGAAGAGACAAGTCCCAATTCCTGCTGGGTCAGGCGATCCAGCGACACATTGCGCAGAGAGGCGGCTGTGGCGGAGACGGCGGATTCGGCGTATTGCTGGGCGCGGTCGAGATGAGTTTTTTTCAGCGAGAGCTGGTAGGCGATGTTGTTCCAGACGAGGGGAGTAGCGGAGAGTTCGACGGCGTGGTCGAAGGTGGCGAGGGCCTTGTCGTCCTGACCGAGGTTGAGGTAGGCGTCGCCGAGGCTGACTTGTAGTTCCGCGTTGTCGGGAGTAAGGGATGCGGCTTTCTCGAGTTCGGGGACGGCGAGGTCGTATTTTTTCCACTCCGAGTACATTGCGCCGAGGCCGGCGTGGGCGTTTTTGTCGAGGGGATTGATTTCGATTTGTTTGTTGAAGGCTGTGGCCGCATCTTCGTATTTGCGTTCCTGCTGGTAGGCGTGCCCGAGGGCGTTGTAGGCGTACTCGTCGTAGGGATTGATTTCGATTTGTTTTTTGAGGGCGGCGATGGCGTCGTCGTTCTGGCGAAGGCCGATATAGCCGGCAGCGAGCATGTTCCAGGCGTATTTGTTTTTAGGATCGACCTCGGTGGCGCGCTTGAGCAGTTGAACGCCCATGGCGAGGTTGCCGCTGTTCATGGCGGCGCGACCACTCTCGACGAGGTCATCGGCTTTCATGTCGGCGGGGGGAGTAGGCGAACCGGCGACGGTGTTTTCGACCGCTAGAAATTGACTGAGGTCGGAGCCGACGGCGCGGCGGAAGGCTTCGTAATCCTCGACGCGGGGAACGGGGATTTCGTCTTGACGGAGGGTGAGAGTGCGGCCGGCGGTGAAAGTGGCGCCTTCAAGTTTGTAGGTGGCTTGGTAGTCGGCATAGTCGCGCTTTAGGGAAAACGGCAATGGAGCGTGAGCGGTGTACTTGGCGGGAAGTTCGAGTTTGATCTTGTAGGTGTATTCGGCTTTGGGGCCGAGTTTAAGGGTTTGGGAATCGGAATCGGCGTCTTCTTCGTCTGTGTTGCTGAGATCGGGCAGATTGAACTGGCAAAGCGGCAGCGAAAGGTTGGATTTTTTCTTTGACCAGTCGAGAAAGTTGGGCTTGCTGACGTCGTAGGTCATGGTGAAGGCTTCGCGAGTCTTGGCGGGATCGCTGACTTTTAGGTTGGTGACATCGCCGCCCATGCCGGAGTTGACGTTCTCGACGACGCGCTGCCATTGGGATTCGGGAACGCGGCGGAAGATGGAGCGGAGGAGAAGCTCTTCGTCGCCGCGGAAAGTGTAGTGGACGCGGGCTTCGAGTTTGCCGATGTTATTGATTTTTCCGTCGACTTCGGAAATCTCGCTGTCGGGCACGGGAGTATCGGCGGGAGTTTCCTCGAGGTGCGGCGTGCCGCCGGCGGGGATGACCAGAGCTTGCTTGTGGCGGATGCTGTAGGCGAGCAGGCGGAAGGGAGCGACTTCGCTGGTGGTATCCATCCAGACCTCTTCGTTCGGAGAAGTCATAGGCAGCATAGTGATGACGTGGTCGAATTGCGAAGGCGAGGGCACGTCGGGATCGAGCTTGCGGCTGGAGTTGATGAGGACCGAGGAAGCGTGGAAGCCTTCGGCTTCGAGGAGCGAGGCGAGGAGGGTGTGCTTATCTTTGCAGTCGCCGTATTGGTTGTGGAGCACGTCGGCGGAGGAGTGAGGCTGGTAGCGGCCCAGTCCGAGCGACAGACTCACGTAGCGAAAATTCAAGGCGACGAAATCGTAGAGAGCTTCGACTCTGTCGAGATCGTTGGTGAGGCCTTTGGTGAGTTCTTCGGCTTTGGCGCGGACTTCGGGTGAAGGGGCGCGGCGATCTTTTTCGAGTCCAGCGTACCAGCGGCCGATCTGCTCCCAACTGGCGAAGGTGGTCAGCTGGATATCGGGGTGCTCGTCCTCGGGATTTTTTTTCTTTTTCTTCTTATCTTTGTTGTTCTTGTCTTTATCTTTATCTTTCTGGTCGTCTTCGCGCTCGAGGTGGGAACTGGTCCAATGGTAGAGGCGGCGGCCGTGGTCTTCGGAAATTTTCGGATCCATGCCGGGTTTATTTTTTAGCGTGAGCGGTCGGTCGGAGGGAACATCGACGTCAACTTCTTCGTCGAGATCGATGTTGGTTTTGTCGAATTCGTAGTCGGCCCAGAATTCTCCGGGAGCCAGCGCGGTGTGGATGACGGTTACGACGTGGTATTCCAGTGTTTCTCCGGGCCGCAGGCCGGGGACGGTGATGTGTTTGACGCGATAATCAGTGTAGACCGGGGCTTGTTGCTCGAGGGGAGCGCTGAGATCCTGGACGGCGTCGTCTCCGGCTTTCACTATGGAGCCGTCGGCTTTGATGACGCGGACGTAATCCATTTCGACTTTTTCGTTGGCGGAGTTGTAGCCAACCTGGATCTGGCCCCACTGCTGAACTCCGGCCTCGCTTTGTACGCGGATGCGGGCAGTCGTTTCCTTGCGTCCGGTGCCATCTTTTTCGAAGTGGTAGAGCGATTTGTATTGCTCGACGACGAAGGCTTCCTGGGAGTAGTCGTGTTTGGGCTCGTCCGGCTTGGGAGCGGTGGCTTCGGCGGCTTTAGCGCCCTTTTTCGCTTTTGCGGGAAGGCTGGAGCCGGTGGGAGGTTGACTCGATTGGGCAGAGGTGAAAGGAGCGGCCAAGGCGCAGACTACAAGAAGCGGCAGAAGGAAACTACGCATGGGGTAATAGTACGGCTTTTTGGGGGGAAAGCCCAAGGAGTGAGGTGGAATCGGCGGGCTGGAAGAGGGGGGTTTTTGCGCCAAGGAGATCCCTCAGCCCCGCTGGTGAAAACGCGGGCCGTCGGGATGATGCCGACAGGCTATCAGGGGATGAAGGTTAGCCGACGAAGGTCAGAATAAGGTTCGAGCTTCGCTCGAAGGACAGCCGGGGGGCGGCTGTCCCCACACACGATGAACGTGCCCCTACGGTGACGAACATCACATTTCCTTGGTTATTCGTCACAAAACCGTAGTAGAATGCCGCCCAGATAGTCTTGTCCGGCCACGACGCCGGGCAGGCGTGACGCATAATGTACTTGCGCCACGATCTTTCCGTTCGGAGGTTTTTCTGGCATGGAAGATCGGGCCCCAGGAGTTTCTGTTTCCCAGGAGTCTTTCCCTACACCGTCCACCAGCGGCAGGCAGCGTGAAGGCCGCGGCGCGTGGGTTCTCACCGCTTACGGGATATCTGGACTGGCTCTGTTCGGCATTCTGGCATATTACTTTTCGGACTTCATCGCTCATTAATTGAAGTGGTCCGGTGGTGACGAGCGGGCGTGTGCGTCCGCGGATGTGCTGAGAGTGTATGCAGAGGCGTTCGGTTTTCCGGTGCGTGACTTCTTCCGGCAAGGCACTCTCTTCGAACGTGTTACAATGAGCGGCCTTAGAAGCTAAGGCTTCGCCAGCAATCCAGCGTTTCCCCACAACCGAAGCACTGAGACTGAGAAAGAGATACGGCAGGAATTCGTGGCCAAGAAACCCACGCCCGCAGGAACGCCCATCACCTACGCCGACGCGGGGGTGAACATTGACCGCGCCAACCGCACCAAGCAGCGCATTAAATACCTGGCGCACAAAACCTTTACCCGCGGCGTGCTGAGCGAGATTGGCGGCTTCGGCGGGCTATTTGCGGTGGATAAGACGAAATATGTCGACCCGGTGCTGGTTTCCAGCGTGGACGGAGTGGGGACCAAGCTGAAGATTGCCTTTGAAATGGGGCTGCACTCAACCGTTGGAGCGGACCTGGTGAACCACTGCGTGAATGACATTGCCGTGCAGGGAGCCGCGCCGCTGTTTTTTATGGATTATCTAGCTACGGGCACGCTCGATTCTTCCGTGGCGGAGCAGGTGGTGGAGGGCATTGCCGACGCCTGCAGGCACAACGGCTGCGCGCTGATCGGCGGCGAGACGGCCGAGATGCCCGGTTTTTATCCGGATGGCGAGTACGATCTGGCGGGATTTATTGTGGGCGTGGTGGAACGCGACCGGATCATTACCGGCAAGGACGTGCAGATTGGCGACGTGGTGCTGGGGCTGGCCTCGAATGGCCTGCACACCAACGGATACTCGCTGGCACGGAAACTTCTATTTGAAATTGCCCACTATTCGCCCGACGACTACGTGAATGAGATTAAGAACAAAGTGGGCAACGAGCTGATGCGCACGCACAAGAGTTACTGGCCGGCGCTGAGGAAGCTGATCGATGGGCAGTGCGTTTCCGCTTTGGCTCACATTACCGGGGGAGGCATCACGGAAAATCTGCCGCGCGTTCTGCCGCGGGGAACGGCGGCGGTGATTGAGTTAGGTTCGTGGCCGGTGCTCCCTTTGTTCGAGCACTTGCAGCAACTGGGCAACGTTTCGCAGGAAGAGATGTTGCGGACTTTTAACATGGGATTGGGGATGCTGCTGGTGGTTCCTCTGGCGAAGTTCAAGAAGGCTCAGAGCGTGCTCGATCGCGTGGGAGAAAAGGCTTTCACAGTGGGCCGGATCGTGAAGGGCGAGAGGAAAGTGATTTACAGCTGAGAGGAGCGGCTCACCACGGAGACACGGAGGCACGGAGGAAAACCATCCTGGGTATTACGCCTCCGACCGGCGTCGGCTGCGCTCATCGAGTGTCTTTATCTTTGATCTTTAATTCACGATTTGATGTTTCTCCGTGCCTCCGTGTCTCCGTGGTGAATTATCATTTAAACTTCCATGCATTGCCTTGGTATTCTTCTCTCCGGACGCGGATCGAATTTTGTTGCGATCGCCGACAGCATTGATGCGGGGCGCATTCCGGGCGCGTGCATTGCGGTCGTTATCTCCAACAAGGCTGATTCTCCTGGGATTGAAACGGCGCGCCAGCGCGGGCTGAATGCGCTGGTGATTCCGTCGAAGGGCAAGGCGCGTGAAGAGCATGATCGCGAGATAGTCGCGGCGCTCAGGCAGCACAACGTCGATTTAATTTGTCTGGCCGGATACATGCGGCTGCTTTCGCCGTGGTTTGTGCAGCAGTTTCCGCAGAGGATTCTCAACATTCATCCGTCGCTGTTGCCGGCGTTTCCTGGGCTGGAGGCACAGGAGCAAGCCTTTGCTTACGGCGTGAAGGTTTCCGGTTGCACGGTACATTTTGTGGATGAGGAACTGGATCACGGGGCGATCATTGTGCAGAAGACAGTGCCAGTGCTGGATGGCGATGATGAGCATACGCTGGCGGGGCGGATTCTGCAGCAGGAACACATTGCGTATACCGAAGCGATCAACATGGTGCTGAACGCAAATTTCGAAATTGCGGGACGCCGTCTAAGAAAGAAGAGATAGAAGAACTTCTCAAGCGAATTCCTTTGCCATCTTGATAATGGCCAGCGATTCTCCGTTGCCCACGGGAGCCGATTGATTCTCCACCTCCGCATATCCTTTCGCTTTGTAAAAAGCCACGCCGCTCAAAGTTGCTCCCATCTCCATGCGCCTGAAGCCCGCCGCCCTCGCGGCCTCTTCGCAGGTCTCAAGAATCAACCCGCCGATTCCCTGCCGCGCCCAATGTGGATGCACGAAGAACGCTCGAATCTTCGCCGCATCCCGCGCCGGGTCGAGCAGGGAGTCTTCGCGTCTGGCAAATTGATCGCCGCCGTATAGAGTTTTGCGCTTACTCCATCCGCCGCAGGCTACGATCTCTGGGCTGCTTTCTGATGTCGGAGACTCTGCCACAAAATACGTTCCGTCGGCGATGAGTTGGCTATCTACTCCGTACACGGATTGCAACGCACCTTCGATCTGAGCGGGCGAATAATCTTTTGACTGCAGGCCGCGGACCGAGGCTTCGATCACTTCGCGCAATCGAGGAACGTCTGCCACAGTCGCCTTTCGTATGTGAATGTTTGTGGTCGGCATAAAGCTCGCAGGGTGGCATCCAATTCTAACTTCTGCCCCCTTACTTCTTTCCTTTCTTTATAATGACCTTTCCCATGACAGCATTCCTACCGGTCGACGAACAACTGACGTATCTCAAGAAGGGCTCCGCGGAGATTATTCGCGAGGCCGATCTGCGCGCCAAGCTGGAGAAATCGCGCTCCACCGGCAAACCGCTGCGCGTGAAGCTCGGCATGGATCCGACCGCGCCCGACTTGCACTTGGGGCACACCGTTGTCTTGCGCAAGCTCAAGCACTTTCAGGATCTCGGCCACACCGCAATTTTTCTGATCGGCGATTTCACCGGCATGATCGGCGACCCCACCGGCCGCTCGGTCACGCGCCCGCCGTTAACTCGTGAGCAGATCGAGGAGAATGCGGAAACGTACAAGGCGCAGGTCTTCAAGATTCTCGATCCGCAGAAAACCGTAATCGACTTCAACCGCCGCTGGATGGGCGCGTTCACCGCCGACGATTTCGTCCGCTTGATGGCGAAGTACACCGTCTCGCAACTGCTGGAGCGCGAGGACTTCCACAAACGATTTCAAGACGAGAAGCCGATTTCCTTGCACGAGTTGCTCTATCCGCTGGTGCAGGGATACGACTCGGTCGCGCTCGAAGCCGACGTGGAACTCGGCGGAACTGACCAGAGATTCAATCTGCTTGTGGGACGCGAGTTGCAGCGCGCTTACGGGCAGGAGTCGCAGGTGATGCTGACTACGCCGATTCTCGAAGGGTGGCGTCAGGGCAACGAGAAAATGTCGAAGTCCCTCGATAACGCAATCGGAATCCATGAGCCGCCCCTTGAGATGTATGGAAAGATCATGGCGATCTCTGACGAGCGAATGTGGAGGTATTACGAGCTGCTGACGGATGTGCTACAGATTCAAATCGACGCCTTAAGGGAGGGTGTCCAGACTGGCGAACGCCATCCCATGGAAATAAAAAAATCTCTTGCTCGGCTTATCGTGAGTGATTTCCACTCGAGAGAAGCCGCTGAAAGCGCGGGTAAGGACTGGACCGAACAGTTTCAGGAAGGCCGTATCCCTGACCACGTTTTGGAAGTAGCAATTGAGGTTACTGAGAATGGCGTGCGCCTTGACAAGCTGCTCTTTCGCGTCGACTTGGCGGAGTCGGTCACCGATGCTGGAAGAAAGCTGAAACAGAATGCCGTAAAGGTAAATGGCGCACTCGTAACGGATCCAGTTACGCGGATTGATTTAAGCGAACCCGTCACATTGCAAGTTGGCAGGAAAATCCGGATAGTTCGCCCAAGCCTGATCATGGGTACTCGGCCGAAGCAATGACCATGTGGGGACAGCCGCCCTCGGCTGTCCGGGCGAGCGATAGCTCGCCAGGATTTTCCCTTCCAGCTTTCCTAATCTGAAATTGGGCAGGAATTTATATAGCCCAAACCCTACAGCCCGACCATTCCTACTAGACTTCAAGCAGAGCGGAGCTTCGCTCCGCGGACAGCCGAGGGCGGCTGTCCCCACATAGAACCTATGCCCCAGGCTTTTTACCGCAGACGGCTTCCGCATCTTCAGTGCGATGACAGGCAGCACTTCGTGACATTTTGCAGCGACCATCGGTGGGTGCTTCCTGGGCGCGTTCGCCAAATTGTCCTGGAGTGTTGTCTGCACGACAACAGCGCGAAGTTCGATCTGCGCGTCGCCGTCGTGATGCCGGATCATGTTCACATGATCTTCACGCCCCTGGTCAACCTGCAAGCTATGGAGGTTTATTCACTGGCCGAGATTATGGATGCCATTAAAGGGGCCTCCGCTCACAAGGTAAACAGAGCTCTGGGCCGCAAGGGGCGGGTCTGGCAGCCAGAGTCGTTCGATCACGTGCTCCGTTCGTCGGAGAATCTTGATGCGACGATGGGGTATCTGCTGGAAAACCCTGTGCGGGCCGGGCTGGTTAAGGAATGGACCGTTTATCCGTGGTTATGGAAGAAGCCGTTTGTGAATCCTTTCGCTCCTGCTTTGAACTCGTGACGGGCCGCCAGAACTGCTGTCCTTGCCCAGCCGGACAGCCGGGGGGCGGCTGTCCCCACATAAGCAATTCTGCTACTCTCAACCGCGCACATGCGCGCTGCCGCCATTCTCGGGTTGGGATGTTCTCCGAAGCATCTTAAGCCATTTCAGATTGACAAAAACATCGACTGGCGCATCGGAATGCCCTCTGCGACGGATCAGGCTGATGTCATTCTGCTGTTCGGCGGCGATGGCACCATGCACCGGCACCTGAGCCAACTGGTGAAGCTGGACTTGCCTGTTCTGGTTGTCCCAACGGGCAGCGGTAACGACTTTGCCCGGGCCCTTGGGCTGCGCAGCGTGCGCGATTCGCTGGCCGCGGGGCGGCGCTTTCGCGCCGGACAAGACAACGTCCGCGCCATCGATCTGGGGGTCATCTCGCCGCTCGGCGCCGACGCGGGCGAGTCGCCCGCGCCACACGAGTCTTTGCGATATTTCTGCAGCGTGGCGGGCATTGGGCTTGACGCCGAAGTGTCCCGCCGCGCCAACGCGCTGCCTCGCTGGCTGCGCGGACACGGGGGTTATGCGTTAACCCTGGCTCCAACCATTTTCCGCTTTGCCCCTTTCCCTATGAAGATTTTCACGCCGGAGGAATCCGGTGGCTGGGCCACGCGCAGCGATCAACCCACCACGCTGGCCGCTTTCGCCAACACGGCGATTTACGGCGGCGGCATGAAGATCGCGCCCCACGCGCGAATGGATGACGGGCAACTCGACGTGTGCGTAATCGGCGGCGTCGATCCCTTCAGGCTCGCGTGCATGTTCCCCACGGTCTACTTTGGGCGGCACCTGCGCATTCGCGAAGTGGAGTATTTCCAGGCTGCGCGGCTACGCGTGGAAACCGAGACCCCGCTCGACGTCTATGCCGATGGCGAATACGTCTGCCGCACGCCGGTTGAAGTTAGCGTGCAACGCGAGGTGCTGCGCGTAGTGGCTGATCCGTGATCCGCAAACCTGCTAGCGCTCCCGCCCGAATCGAAAGACAATTCCCTCGCCGATCCGGAGATTGTTCTGATGATCGTTCACGCCGTTGTCAAAGCGGGTAAGATAGTAATCGGCCTGCAACAAGCGCAATGCCACATGCCTTCCCAGTGCAACGTCCACGCCCCCGCCGGCCGCCATGGCGAATGCGTTCTCCGATACCGGCAAGCCGGAACTGGTCGGCGTTAAGGCTCCACTGGCGTGCGCTCCCCCGACCAGAACCTGACCAAAGGGCGCGATGCGATGGCCGGGATGCCAGGTATGCCGAGGCCCGACGAGAAACGAGGTAAGCGTAAGGTCGGTGGTTGTGCGATTAATGTTCGAAGCGTACTGGCTGCCTACTTCTCCTACCAGTCCCAGGCCGTGACCGAAGTTGTAACTGAACCAGCCGCTGCCTCCGTTCATGGAAAAGCAGCCGCAGTCGCCAGGGGGCGCATTGGCGTTCACAAAACTGTAGCTCGCGCCGAGTTCCATGCGCTCGGTGGTTTGCGCCCAGGTGCTGGACGAGCTCAACACGAGCTGTCCGAGACAGCTAGCCAGCAGGATTGCAGAGCGGAATAACTTTGCCATTCGTATCTCTCCTCGCATCGATTGCATGTCCTGTATTTTCATTGCACCACCACCGTGACCGTGGTCGAGGCTTGCGTGGATCCGCTGGTACCGGTGACGGTAACCACGTAGCTGCCAGGCTGCAGCGTGGGCGGGCCCAGAAATCCGCCGCCGCATCCGGCCAGCATTGCGGTCGCGCATGCGAGAACGCCGAACGACACAGCGCGCTTGAGCCCCCTAGAGCAAACTTTGCGCCCAAACCCCGCGCCGCACCAGCCAAGCGTCAGGGCAAAGCCCGCGAACAGCAAATGCCGGTACGGGAAATCTCGATGCGGATCGAACACACCTGCGGCCAGCGGCGCCAGCTGAATGGTCAGCAGGGTTTGCGCGTCCGCGCTGCCCGGAGTGACCGTGGGCGGATTGAAGCTGGCCGTCGCCCCGGGCGGCAGTCCCGTGGCGGACATGGTTACCACGTTGTCGAAAGCACCGCCCACGGGAGGCACGGTGATATTGATGTTGACGGACCCGCCCTCCGCGACTGTGACCGGCGCTGGCGGAGCCGTCACCGTGTACGTGGTGTTCACCGTTTCGATCAGAGCCGAGGACGTGGAAGCTGCAGATCCCGCATTCCCGGAATAAACCGCCGTGATGCTCAGCGCACCCGTGGGGAGGGTGGTGAAAGTGAGTGTCGCGACTCCCGAGGAGTTGACCGTCTCGGTGCCGAGAAGAGTGGTCCCATTGTAGAAACTGACCGTCCCGCTTGGCATGCCCGTTGGCGCCGGACTTATGGTTGCCGTGAAGGTTACGGTCGCGCCCGAGGCGGACGGATTCGGAGAAGCCGTCAGCGTTGTCGTGGTGGTGGTGCTCGTCAGGGCGGTGATCGTCTCCGTCACCGCGCTCGATGTCGAAGTCGCAAAACCGGCATTGCCGGAATACACCGCCGTGAGGCTGTCCGCTCCGGCGGGCAGAGTGGCAGTGGAGAACGTAGCCACCCCGGACGAGTTCACATTGCCACTGCTAAGAAGCGTCGCGCCGTTATAAAAGCTGACCGTTCCCAGAGTAGAGCCGGTGGGCGCGGGAGAAACCGTAGCGGTGAGCGTCACGGACTGCCCTGCGGTGGCAGGATTCGGAGCCCCCGTCAGCGCCGTCGTGGTGCTCGTCAGCGCTGTGATCGTTTCCGTGATTGCACTCGATGTCGAAGTCGCAAAAGCGGCGTTGCCGGAATACACCGCCGTGAGGCTGTCCGCTCCCGCGGGTAGAGCCGCGGTCGAGAACGTAGCCACCCCGGAAGAGTTTACATTGCCACTGCCGAGAAGCGTTCCCCCGTAGTAAAAGCTCACTGTTCCCAGAGGCGAGCCGGTCGGGGCGGGAGAGACCGCAGCGGTGAGCGTAACGGACTGCCCCGTAGCGGCGGGATTCGGCGATGCCGCGAGCGTGACACTGGTCGGCGTAATCATACCGGTACCGCTGACTGCGACGCTTTCGGTCGCATTGCTCACATTGAGATTGTTGTCGGTGACTACGATGCTGGAGCTGAGATTACCCGTTGACTGCGGCGTGAACTCGACCGATACATCGCAGACCGTCCCTGCATCGAGCGATGTGCTCATGGCGCACAAGTTGGTGTCCCCAGTATCTTCGGAGAAGTTTGCCGTATAGGTCGGATTGGCGGCGAAGACCAGGGGCAGGTCGCCGATGTTGGTCACGGTTGCCGTCTGCGGGCTGCTGGCCGATCCCACGTTGGTATTCGGAAATGTGAGGGTGGCGCCCGCGACGTTCACTTTCACAATATGGTTTGCGCTGAAGTCTGGGATGAAGACGTTGCCGGAGGCATCGACGGTGACCCCATAGTCAGTGAGGAGGGACTGGCCCGGCATTTGCACCACCGAGGCCACCCCCGCCGTGGTGATTTCCACGATGCGTCTGTTTCCCGCGTCGGCGATGTAGAGGTTGCCGAAGGCGTCCACCGCCAATCCTTGGGGAGAGCTTAGAGGCGGAGTGATGCCCGCGGGAACCACCAGCGAAGCCGCTCCCGCTGCCGTGACCTTCACGACGCGATTGCCGATGGAATCGGGAATGTAGACCGTCCCCGCCGCGTCCACCGCAACTCCCAGCACGCTGTCACCGGCAAACGTAAAACTACCAGTACCCAGCACGGATCCCGCCCCGGAAGGCGTCACCTTTACGATGCGGCCCCCTCCGTAATCGGAAATGTAGAGATTGCCCGCCGCATCGATGGCTAGCGCCCCGGTTATGTTCAAGGCCGGGCTCAGCCCAGTGATGTTCAACACCGAAACAACCCCTCCCGCCGTAACCTCCACGATGCGGGTGTTGTAGTGATCCGAAATGTAGAGATTGCCCGCTCCATCCAATGCCACACCTATGGCTCCAGCCAAGGTGAATCCGCCGGTGCTCACCACCGTCGCGTTGCCGCCGCCAGCGGGTATTCTCACCACATTGCCGGCGGCGCTTCCGTAATTCGCAACGTACATGTTGCCGGCCCCGTCGAAGGCAATCTGAAAGGGCGCGCTCAGGGTCGCTCCGGTCGTGCTGACCAGAGTGGCCGTCCCCGGGGACAACGCCGCCAAGGGGGCGTCGCCGGTGGCGTATATAGGAACGCTAATAAATGGGACGGGTGTGCTCGCGTTGTTAAAGAGCACCACCTCGCCCCGGCGCAACCCTGCGGCGGTCGGCAGGAATTGTACGACCACGTTGCAGGGTGTATTCGTTGTCCCCGATATGCAGGTGGTCCCGGCGGAAACGACGGTGAAGTCGAGGCCCGCCGTGCCCTGGGTAAGGGCTTGCACGCTACCGAGGGTTGTGCCCTGTGCGATGGTGAACGGCAATGTCAGCGTCGTGCCAGATACGGCTCCGGCCGGCAGATGTCCAAAACCGACGGTCGTGGGCTGCGCCTCCACAATGCGGGCGTTGTTGTTATCGGCAATATAGACGGCCCCGAAGGGAGTTACCGCTACGCCTCTCGGCGTGTTAAGTGTGTCACTCCCCAGGCCGAGCACCGCGCTCACGCCCGCGGGGGTGACGGTCACAATGCGATTGTTGCCGCTGTCAGCTATGTAGAGCTTGCCCAATCCGTCCAGGGCTACGGCGTAGGGGCCGCTCAGAGGCGGGTCCAGATCGCTGATGGTGAGCACTGTTCCCGCCCCCGTTCCCTCGACGGGCGTCGTCACCTTCACAATGCGGTTGTTAAGGGCGTCGGCGATATAGAGATTGCCCGACAGGTCGACTGCCACGCCCCGGGGCGTGTTCAGCGCCGTGCCCAGGCCGGTAATGACCAGCACCGCTCCCGCGCCGCCCGCAGGCACCTCCACAATGTGGTTACTGGTGCTGTCCGCAATATAGAGGTCGCCCGCTGCGTCCAGCGCCAGTCCAACCGGATCGCTCAGGGTGCCTGTGTTCACCACCGAGGCCACGCCGCCCGCAGAAAGCTCAACCACTCGGAGGTTGACGGGGTCAGAGACATAGAGATTCCCCGATCCGTCCACCGCGACCCCCGTGGGAAAAGACAGAGCTGGGCTCAGTCCGGGAAAGGCCAACACCGAAGCCACCCCGGCGTCGTTTACCTCAACCACCCGGCTGTTGTAGGGGTCCGCGATGTAGACGTTGCCCAGGCTGTCCACGGCTACATCCTGGGTCTCGCCAAGCGTGATCCCGGGGGTCGGCAGCGTGGTCACTACACCCAGAAACGCAGTCGGGTAACCACCCGCCCACGAGGCTGCCGGAAGCAGCAGCACCGGCACCGCATAGCGCAGAAGCCGTCTACCGCGCCCCATGCTCTGCCGCCAATCCGTCCCCGTTATCTTCACCATCAGAAGCAGAACTGGAAGAAGAGCGGAAACGATGCCCGCCGCGGCCAGCGGCGCAGAGGCCAGATGAGAAAAAGAGCAGACACACGCGACGAACAGCAGGCTCACAATAGCGGTTGTTGCCTTGGGCATAATTGCCTTGAACATGGTTGCTTCGACCTCGAAATCCAATCGGAAGATTTTTTGCTGGCTGAGCGCGCTCTTAGAAACGCCGCTCACTCGGGAGGGAAATGTGCAAATGGATTGCCAGCGGTTACGTTGGTTTGAGAATTTAGCGCAGGCTGTGATTCACGAAAGGTCGTATGGCTTCTGAGGGCGACACAAATTCCGCCGGTGGACGTGACAACAGGTGCGCAGTGCGGGTTTGCGGGCCTTCGACGCGCCGCCAACGTATTCTGCCCGCACTCCCTAATTGCTAAATGCAGGAACGGCATCGGCAGCGCAATCGCTCCCGAGGAACGAGCACGAGGCAGGGCTTGTCAGAAAAGCCCAGAAAAGGGAAAAAGGCACGGACGCGTGGCCCGGTCTGGGAAGCTTCAACTGGCTGCGGCGCGAAGTCCTCGATTGCGAAGGCTAGGATCTCTTTCGGGCGACTCGGTCTGCACTATCGTTTTCGCCAGCCGCAGCGGGCTCAGCCGGGAAACGTGATCTATTGGACGATTCCAGAAAACTGGAAACCTGCTTCTCTCCACGGTGCTAAACTTTCCCTATGCCTGAACGACGTTCCCGCACCCTGCTCTGGATTCTGATTGGCGGAGGAGCATTCTTCCTCTTCGTGCTGGCCGTGTTTTCGTTGGTTTACTTGACGCTGCACGCGGGGGGCAATGAATCCTCGTTCGGCGGCTTTGGCGACCGCATCGGCGTGGTCGACCTCGACGGCGTCATTCTCTCGCCGCAGCCGGTGGTGGGCGAACTCAAGAAGTTTGCCGATGACTCGTCCATCAAGGCCATCATCCTGCACGTGAATTCGCCCGGGGGCGGCGTGGCTGCGTCGGAGGAGATATACCGCGAGGTCAAACGCATTCACGACGAAAAAAAGAAGCGCATCGTGGTTTCGATTGAGACTGTGGGCGCAAGCGGCGCCTACTATGTGGCGTCGGCGTCGAACAAGATTTATGCCAACAGCGGCAGCGTGGTGGGATCGATCGGCGTAATCGCGGAGTGGGTGAACTATGGCGAATTGATGAAATGGGCCAAGCTGAAGAGCGTGGTGTTCAAGACAGGCGAGTTTAAGGATACGGGCGATCCGGCGCGCGACCTGACTCCGGCGGAGCAGGCTTATATGCAATCGCTGATTGACAACATGTTTGGGCAGTTTGTGCAGGCCGTAGCCGATGGCCGCGGCATGAAGTTCGACGATGTGAAAGCGATCGCCACCGGCAGGGTCTGGACCGGCAAGCAGGCCCTCGACATGAAGCTGATCGACGACGTCGGAGACTTCGAGGCGGTAGTGAAAGAAACGGCGAAGTCGGTCAATATCTCAGGCGAGCCGACGCTGGTGCATCCGGAGAAAGACCGCAAGACGCTGCTGGATCTGATGACCGGAGACATTTCGCAGTATGTACCCGATGTGACGAAGATGATGGAGCAGCATGTTGGGTTTTATTATTTGTGGAAGTAAAAGCAGGTCGCAGGTGTTAGGTCCTGGGTCCACAGGCCGACCCCGTCACAATACAGGCCCCGCAATGACTTGGGCCTAAGACCTGATGCCTAAGGCCTAAGACCCGACTCTCTCCCGCGACTTGCATACAACCCCTGAAATTTGAGAAGGTTATGAAGGTTGCCCTAGCTAGGGCTGAGGTTTCGCTGCCATCCGGCGATTTCTCACCTCCATGCGGGCCGGGAGCGAAGAACCCTATGACGAAAGCCGATCTGATCGATGAAGTCTCGCGTTTGGCGGAGCTTACGCGCAAAGACAGCGAAGTGATCGTGGAAACGATCTTTGACAGCGTGGTGCGTTCCCTGCGCGCGGGCGACAAAATCGAGATCCGCGGTTTCGGCAGCTTCCGCACCCGCCAGCGCAAACCGCGCACGGGACGTAATCCAAAGACCGGAGAAAAGGTCGAGGTGCCGGCCAAGAAGATTCCGTTCTTCAAGCCTAGTAAGGAGTTGAAGGATCTGGTGAATGAGGGGATTGTGGATGCGGCGGCGGCACCTCCCGTAGCCTAGAAAAGTCAGAAGTCAAAAGTCAAAATGCAGAAGTAAGAACGAATTCGCTTACTTCTGCATTTTGACTTTTGACTTCTGACTCTATGCCTTAGCTTCTGATTCCCACCACTCCCATCATTCGGCCCGTTTTTCCCTTCTCGGCGCGATAGGAGAACAGCAGGTCTGGGTGGCAGTTGGTGCAGAGGGGCGAGGCTTCGATGCTCCTGGGCAAAACTCCAGCAGCCGACAGTTGTTGACGATTGGCTTCCACCAGGTCGAGATAGATCTTCTTCGGCAGTTCGCTATGGCCAGGGGCGCGCGCTGTGAGGAACAGCATGGGATATTTTTCGCGGACCTCATCGAACTCTTCGACTTCTCGGAACAGGTTCGCGGCGTATGCGAACTGGGACTCGAACTGGTCGCGGACTTCTTCTCCCACTTCGTAACAGCAACCGTGAATTCCGGGCCCGATTGCGGCTTTCAGATCGCGGGCCCGGCTGCCGAAGTGGAGGCGCATCTCGCCCACACCTTTCTCCACGATGCGCTTGACCGTGCCTCGCCAGCCAGCGTGAAACACGCCCACGGCGCGGCGTTTCGGATCGACCAAAATGACGGGGAGGCAATCGGCGGTCTGGCTCGCCAGCAACAAGCCGGGAGTGGCAGTGATCAGGCCATCGCCTACGAGCTGCGATTTTGGAGGTGAATCGATGAAGCGGATGATATCGGAGTGGACTTGGCGAAGGGTGATCAAGGGCCAGAGGTTCGAACCTTTGCCCGATTTAACCTTCGCACCGAGTTTCGTGAGCAGCGCGGCGCGATTGCGTTCGACTGCGGCTTTGGAATCATGTTGGGTAAATCCCAGGTTGAGCGCGTTTTTACCATAGACTCGAGAAAACCCACCGAGGCGGGTAGAGAAACCGTGAACAAGCCAGGGTATTCCGCCTAAATGTCGGGCAGAGACGATATTCAGTTCGGTTTTTTTGGCAAGCGGCTTGGCCACTTGCCCATGTTACTCGAAGGCTGCGCAGTCGTGGAGGCGAGGAATTCCTGCGATTCAAATCTTCACTGCTCAAGACGCGGTTGGTTTTCTCCTGGTTGGATTCGCAGATAAGGCACAGGCAGTGAACATGGCGCTGAGATCGCGATAGCTCACGGCTTCATCGGCAAACGTAAACGTCCCGTGCTCTTGCATTTCCTGTCCGGCACGAAGAAATGCGCCGAGAGCAGCGCGAGAAAGCGCACTGCCGACGCTGATGCGTTTGACTCCAATGGCAGAGAGTTCGGCCAGGCTCAACTGAACACCTTGCAAGCCCATCACAACGTTTACCGGGCGGTCCAGGGATTTCACTACGGCGGCGATATCATCTTTTGTGGTAAGGCCGGGAGCGTAGAGTACGTCGGCACCGGCCATTTGATATGCCTGCAAGCGCGCGATCGTATCTTTCAAGTCAGGCAGACCAGCCAGGTAATTTTCAGCGCGTGCGGTCAGGATGAAGGGAAAAGGAAACGCGCGCGCCACCTCGGCTGCGGCGCGAACGCGCTCGACCGCATAGGCGTGCTCATAGATGGGATGGCCGGGCTGGCGGGACATGTCTTCGATGGAGCCACCCACCGCTCCGGCCGCTGCCGCAAGCCAGATGGTTTGCGCGACGATCTCCGGGGCGTCGCCAAAGCCGTTTTCGAGATCGGCGCTGACAGGAAGGTCAGTGGCTGAGGCGATGGCAGAGATGTGGGCCATCATTTCCTCGCGATCAATCGTGTTGTCCCGCTGGCCGGCAGAAAAGGCGTATCCGGCACTGGTGGTGGCCAGCGCCTCAAATCCAAGATGCGCCAGCAGGCGAGCGGTGCCGACGTCCCAGGGATTAGGAATAATGAAGGCGCGATCGCTGTGGTGCAACTCGCGAAACACCTGCGCTTTTTCGGCTTGCGTGGGCATGGAAATTTACACCACCCCAGTCAGCGTGGAAGCCAAGCCAAACGTTCCTTCCACGACTTCCACGAAGTTTCTCTCTTCGCGGAGGATCATACGCTTGCTGTCGGCCATAGCAAAGTTTTCACACGCTTCCGGATCGGCCCGCAAACGCGCCCGGTAAGCTTCGTAGGACGAGAGACTGTCGAAGGCAATCAATCCCCACGCCACATCGTTGGTGCCTTCATGGGGAAGAAAATATCCGACAAGGTGCCCGCCGCAACGGGGAATGATGCGTCCCCAATTCTCGGCGTATTGCTTGAAGGCGTCCCGCTGAAAGGGATCGATCTGATAGCGAATGACGCAGGTGACCGTCATCTACAGGCTCCTTGATGAGTAGTCTGGAAATTCTTGGTGCGATGATGCATGTTCAGAAGTTTGGCGGTTGATCAACAGGAACACTTCGTTTACGATCAAACTATGGATGTCCATCGTCATAACGATGATGCAGTCTCAAGAATTGCGGCGGCGATCGGCGAACCGGCGCGAGCACGCATGCTTTACTGCCTGATGGATGGCCATGCGCGAACCAGCACGGAGCTTTCCGTGGTGGCGAAGGTGAGCCCCTCGACCGCGAGCGTACATCTGAGTCGGCTGAAGATGGCCCAGCTGGTTAGAGTACTGGTTCAGGGAAAGCATCGCTTTTATGGTCTGGAAGGGCCGAATGTTGCGAACGCGCTGGAGGGGTTGAGCGTGCTGGCGGGAGGCGCGTGCGACAAGTTCGCGCCCAGCACGCCTAACCGACTGCGTGCGGCCCGGACTTGCTATGACCACTTGGCGGGTGCGATGGGTGTATCGCTGCACGACCGCTTTCATGCGCTCGGGTGGTTGTCAGGCGACTCGGATGGCGGCGACTACCACATCAGCGCAATGGGGGCGAAGGCGTTTGCGGCACTGGGCATCGATATCGAAGCAACTCGCAAGCTGCGCCGGCGGTTGGCGTTCGCATGTCTGGATTGGAGCGAGCGCCGGCCGCATGTGGGAGGAGCGCTAGGTGCGGCTCTGCTGAAAAGCGCGCTGAAAAGAAGGTGGGTCGCGCAGGAGCTGGATAGCCGGGCGTTAAGCATCACCACCCTGGGGCGGCGCGAAATTCTGGCTCGATTTGGAATTGATCTTCTCCGGATGGATCTTGAGGCGCAGTCTGCGCGAGGAGTTGGGTCCAACAAAGGACTGAGCTAGGACTGATGATTCGCCTTCGCGTGAACCAGCGACGCTGCCCAGCGTTGCCGAATGCCAGCTAGAAATTTTTTCTTATCCTCGCGCATGAGGCGGACGAGTGCTTGATTGCCGGTTTCCTCGTGCGCGGCGGCCCACAGCACCATTTCCGTGAGCACTGGCGCCAGATCGATCCCTTTCTCAGTCAGTAGGTAAATCACCTTGCGTCCGTCCGATGCGTCCGGTTCCTTGGTGATGATTCCGTAAGCGGTCAGCTTCCGCAGGCGATCCGCCAAAATGTTTGTCGCAATCCCTTCATAACACTCCAGGAATGTCTTGTAGGTGCGCGCCCCCTGCAGCATCATGTCGCGAATAATCAGCAGCGACCAGCGGTCGCCCAACATTTCGACCGAAGCATTCAGCGGGCAACCCGACCGACGCTTGGGAGATGTTATGTTTCGCGGCATCTTTGATCCATCATAAATTATTACTTGCAATTCGCAAGTTAAATATGGATACTGTTCGCTGCGCCACTGAGCCTTAGATAAACGGCAGAGATACTGACTGAGAAGGCAAAGGACACGAACATGAAGGTTATGGGATGGACGAAAACGGCTTTTACGGCCCTCCTGGCGGCCACTGTCCTATCCAGCAGTGCGGCAGTTCGAGACAACCCAAAGGAACCCACGAAGGAAGTGCGCTTAGTAGACGCCTCCACGCCGCGCGAGCGGCAGATCGAACTGGCCTTGAGCGCGGCCCCAACCGAGGTATCGAGTAAGGCCACCATTTATATTTTGGGGGGCAAAGGCTATGAGAAAATTCGCGATGGCACCAACGGCTTCAGTTGTTTGACTGAGCGGTCTTTTGTAGGAACAACGCAGGCTTCGTCAGCGCCGGCGTGTTTTGACGCCGAAGGTAGTCGAACTCTTGTGCTTACTTACCTGCGGAGAGAAGAACTGCGGGCACAGGGCAAGTCAGAGGCAGAGATCAAGGCTGACATCGCGAAGGGATATAAGGACGGCCGCTTCAAAGTGCCCGGGCCCGGTTTCCTTTACATGATGTCGAACGAAAACTATGTCTATGATTCCCAATCCAAGGAAAGCGGTTTCGTGCCCCCGCACTTGATGTTCTATGCCCCCTATAAGACCGCGAAAGATGTGGGATACGAATCGATATCTCCCACGATGGTACCGTATCTGACGCAGCCCGGAGATCCGGAAGGATTGATTGTCGTGGCAGCGAAAAAGCCGCCCCAGGATAGCTCCTCTGGCGATTCCCATAAGCACTGAGGGAGGGCTTGGGTGGAGATGACGCTCGCAATTAGAAACGTCTCGCTTTTTGTCGTGCTAAGCGTGGCATGGCAAGCGCAAGCGGGAGACACCAAGGCGCCGTATTTGAGCATGGCTCCGCTGGAGCAGTACTTGATGCCTGATCGGAACGCCGAGATAACCTTGGCGCAGAGTGCGGCGCCGGAGTCGATCTCACGCGACGCGGAAGTCTTAGTCCTTGGAAAGCATGGATACGAAACTGCGGTGAAAGGCAAGAACGGTTTCGTGTGTGTGGTGGAGCGCTCATGGATGGCCCCCTTCGACGACCCGGAATTTTTGAATCCCGATCAGCGGCTTCCGCTTTGCCTCAACCCGCCGGCAGCACGATCGCACCTGCCGCTCACTTTCAAAATGACAGAGTTGGCATTGGCTGGATTGTCCAAAACTCAGATGTTCAACAGTATCAAGGCCTCATTCGAGAAGAAGGAACTGCCGCTGCCGGAAGCGGGTGCGCTTTGCTACATGATGTCGAAGCAACAGTACTTTGGCCGCAAGTACGGGAACGCGGATCCGCACCTGATGTTTTGGTTTCCCAAAACAGACGATATGTTTTGGGGCGCAGGTCTCCCTGGCTCCCCGGTATACGTACATCAATATTCTCCGGAGCCGATCACAGAGTTCATCATTTCGGTGTCTAAGTGGTCGGACGGAACGCCCGCACCCAAGGAGTGAGGCGCGAAGCCAAGACGGGCGAGGTCCAGGCGTAAGACTGTCGAACTTTTCAGGAGAAATCAATGAAGCGGGACGGTCAAAACAATTGTGCTGACAGGAAGAATTCGATTGAAAACTTCCGGAGACGAAGGTATTGGTGTAAGGAGTTGTTTTACTGTTACCAGCGAGCTTAAAAAATATTCCATGCAGAGGTTGTGATGAGCACTGTAAGAGTTTTGGTAGGCACACGCAAAGGCGCGTTTGTTCTGACGGCGGACGGCAAGCGTGAGAAATGGGACGTCAGCGGGCCGCATTTTGCCGGCTGGGAAATGTATCACGTCAAGGGATCGCCGGCGGATCCGAACCGGCTGTATGCGTCGCAATCCAGCGGCTGGTTTGGGCAGATTATTCAGCGCTCCGATGACGGCGGCACTACGTGGCACCAGCCGGGAACGCCGCCCGGCGAAGCGCCTGCGCCGGGTCCACCGACGGCTGCGAGCAACAAGTTCGTCTACGATACGTCGGACGAAAGCGGCAGGCCGCTGACGACGCACCAGTTTTATGACGGCACGCAGCATCCGTGGGAGTTCAAGCGGGTGTGGCATCTGGAGCCGTCGCTGAACGATCCCGATACTGTCTACGCGGGGGTGGAGGACGCGGCGCTGTTCCGCTCGAGCGATGGCGGACAGAACTGGAAGGAATTATCGGGACTGCGCGGGCATGGCACGGGTCCCCAGTGGCAGCCGGGAGCGGGAGGGATGTGCCTGCATACGATCATCCTGGACCCCAGCAATCCGGAGCGAATTTATATTGCGATTTCGGCGGCAGGGGCGTTTCGAACCGACGACGGCGGCAATACCTGGAAGCCGATCAACCGCGGACTCTATTCCAAGTACATTCCTGAACCAACCGCGGAGGTGGGGCACTGTGTACACCACATCGCAATGAATCCCGCGCGCCCCGGGGTATTGTTCATGCAGAAGCATTGGGACGTGATGCGAAGCAACGATGCCGGTGACTCCTGGCAAAAAATCAGCGGGAACCTGCCGACGGACTTTGGATTTGTGATCGACATTCACGCGCACGAACCGGAGACCGTTTACGTGGTGCCGATCAAGAGCGACTCGGAGCATTTTGTTCCCGATGGCAAACTGCGCGTCTTCCGCAGCCGCACGGGCGGGAACGAGTGGGAACCATTGAGCAAAGGCCTGCCGCAGAGCAACTGCTACGTCAACGTGCTGCGCGACGCCATGGCGGTGGATTCGCTGGATAAGTGCGGAGTTTATTTCGGCACCAGCGGCGGGCAGGTTTACTGTTCGGCTGACGCTGGGGATAGTTGGTCGCCGATTGTAAGGGATTTACCGGCGGTGCTGAGTGTGGAGGTGCAGACGCTGGCGTGATCCACAGGGTCACGCGCTGTCATGAGCTTGAAGCAGATTCAGAATTCTTTCTACCATGCCGACCGATGGGCGCAACCCGATTCAGACCCTCTTTACGTTCCTGATCACGTTGCAGTTTGTCGTGATCGTTTTACATGACTTGGTCGATATTCCCGGCTGGACTCAAGGGAGCCAGGTCGAGTCGATCGTTGGACGAGGCAAGTTGTGGATGGCGACACTGGTGAATGCCATCTTCCCAGGCGTGGCTGTCGCGTTTGCTGTCCGCTTCTGGGACAAACCTAAACCTAAGTTCGCATCCGATTACTGGCTCCTCTACTGCGCCGTGACCTTGGCGTCGGCGATCGTGATGTGGTACATCCCTTACCTCTTCGGCGCCACGGATAAGCGGAAGCGAGAGTTCCTGCAAATGTATGCAAATACCCGGCAACTGCTTCCGCCGCGCGGCGACAATCCGCGGCCCAACCTGCTGCATATCTGCTTTCATATCTTGTTTGTAATAAACTTGTCCCTCGCTTTGGCCCCGCGATTCGGAAATACCTGAAGGTCATGACATGATCCGAGTCATCCTCCCACACCATCTCCGAACACTATCCCACACCGGCGCTGAGGTGACGCTCGAAGTCGAAGGCCCAGCCACGCTGCGTTCGGTGCTGGACGCGCTTGAGGCCCGCTATCCCATGCTGCGGGGAACGATCCGCGACCATGGGACGCAGGAGCGCCGGGCATTTTTGCGATTCTTCGCTTGCGAGGAAGATCTGTCGCACGAATCGCCGGATGCGCTGCTGCCTGGGGCGGTCGCGTCGGGAGCGGAGCCGCTGCTGATTATTGGGGCGATTGCTGGCGGGTAAGGCTAGCCAAACTTCACTCGAAGAATTCTGGAATCGGGTGTGTAGCGCGGTTTGGCTTACACGTTGGGCCGGTTGAGCGGGAGATCCTTCGCTACGCCTGAAATACGGCTCCGCTCAGGATGACAATGTCGTAAAAAAGCCAAATTGCACTTCTCCCAAGAATCGCCATTTGCCCCGCCGCGCTCCGTCCGCTATAGTTTTGCTATGTTTGGAGATTTTACCGCCACCGACCGCTGGACCAAGCAGCAGGTACACTGCGTGTATCAGGCGTTGATCGTTGCCATTGCAACACGTCATGCCGATGCGGTCGACGTTAAGTTTCTGGTCGATGGAAAAACGGTCTGGGTGGCCTTGCCTCATCCCGCGTGGGTTGAGTACAAGAAGCGCACGGGCAAGGCGATCACGGATTCCCTGGCCGTGGAAATTGCCGGGCACTACCTGCAAGCCGCGCTCGCGGCCGGCGAAGGGTTGGGCCGCGAGATGTACTCGCTCACGGTCGAGGAGACCCTGGCTCATCTGGAGGCCGTGGTCTCCGCAATGCAAGCGCCCGTGACGGTCTAGCAAATCTCCGCAGCAGTTTCGTCCGCTTCATTTCACTGAAGCGACCGCCTTTGTGCAAGTCACAGACAGCGGTAGTTGTTGTCTGGTACTTCCACTCGCTGCCGACACGCTGGCGGAGTAGGTTCCGGCCTTGACGCTGGTGGCCGCACTTATTTTAAGAGTGCTCGATCCCGATCCGGGCGCGGACAACGTCGCTGGCGTGAAGGCGGCGGAAACTCCCGTGGGCAATCCGGTTACGGAAAAGGCGACGGCCGCGTTGAAGCCGCCGCTGACCGTCACCGTTAGAGTGACGCTGTTGTTCGATCCATCTTTAACGGTGAGAGAACTGGCCGAAGCAGCCGCGTGAAATGCGGGCGTGGCCGTGGCGTCGCTCCAGTGGCTGACTAAGATGGTGGCGTCGATGGAGCCGAGGCCGGTGGCTTGATCGTATCCGGTTGTGGCGTTGTGGCCGGTTTGTCCGGGGACGCTGTTGTTGCCACTGGTGATGTCGTGAAAAACCGACGCTCCGCCCGCCCGCTGCTTCGTCGCCAGCGAGTAGAACGAAGTGTTGGCGTTGCCCTGGCGCGCGGCTGAGTTCTGGACGACCAATGCCATCGTTCCGGCGAATGACGGGGCGGCGGCAGAGGTTCCACCCACCACGTAGAGGCCGCCGCTCTGGTAAATGAGATAGCCGTCGTGTCCGGCGGCGCTGAGAGAAACGTCCGGAACGTCGCGTTTGCCGTCGGCGGGAACTCCGGTTCCGGCTTGCCAGGAAGGCTTGGCATAGATGGTGCTCTTGCCTCCCCCGGTCGCCCACAAGCCGCCCGAACTGCTTTCGTTCCATGCAACTTCTGGAATGTAGCTTACGGCCGAGGACTGCGTGCCCGAAGCGTTCGACGAGAGCCAATAGAGCGAAGGATGCGCAGTATCGTTGAACTCGGTGCCGCCGACGCACACGCTGTACGGCGAGGAGCAGAGGCCGTTGACGCCGATTCCATGAGTGGCGCGGGAGGAAGATGCGGAGTCGCATCCGGCTGCGCCGCTGTCACCCGCCGACACGAAGACTGTGATCCCTTGTGCAGCCGCCTGTTGCCACAGACTGTTGATGAAACTGTTTCCCGAAGAGCCGAGCGCGGGCTCGCACAGTCCGAAACTCATGCTCATGACGGGCGCGAGATTGTGGCTCACGATGTACTGCGCGGAGAGATACGTGCCGTCGCTGGAATTGGTGGATTTTGAAACCACAAATTTGATGGTGGCATTCTTTGCTACCGCGCCGGACCACTCGACATCGAGATCGGCTTCGGTTTCTTCGCCAGAACTCCAAATTCCGGGATCGCTTCCGTTGACGATGATCTGCGGGTCGTTGGCGGGAAGGCCGAACGAGGTGCGGAACTGGCGCACGTCTGCGATGTTGATGTTGGAGCGTGCCACGATGGCGACCGACTGTCCGCTGCCGGTGATGGCTTGCTGATAGAGCGGGGTGAGATCGTAGATAGTGGCAAAATCGGCGGGGGCGAGGTAGTAGGAGCCGCCGCTGGTGAAGGCGGGGATTGGGATACGGGCTCCATTGTTCATCGGGGTGCTGCGGAAATCATGCAGGGAAACAACTCCTCCTACGACTCCGGCAAAGGCCGCGGGGATCTGAGGATCGCTGGAGTTGGCGTGGTGCACTTCGCCGCCGATTTTGTAAGTGTGAATTTGAGTGTGGAAGGCGGACTCGACTTGCGCCGCAGTGCCGCTGAAGACGATGGAACGGCGGCCGGCCGTAACTTCTTCCACTTCCATGCCGTGGCTTTGCAGCCATGCGGTAACTTGCCCGGCGTCGGCTTCGGAGACTCCGAAGCGGTCGCCATATTGTTCTGGAGTGAGCCACTGGTGAAAGTAAGGGGACTCGGGATTATGTTGCGCGTCGAGCAACTGATCGAGCGCATCCTGCTGCGTGGCATCGGGCAGCAAGGTTAGCAGCATGTGCTCCATTTGATACTCTGCGGCGACCTTGCCGGCATCATATTGAGAAATAGCCAGGGGATGGCGGTTGCCAGTGAGAGTGATGCGTTGCTCATCGTCAACGAAGCCGGTGATGCGGTCTTGCGGCTGAACGAAGAGCGGGTTGGCGGGACTTGCTTGAGAAGGATCGGCTGGAGGCTGGGCGCGAGCGGGTAGGTCCTGAGAAAGCAATGTTAAGAAGATTGTTAGGAATAAGGCTGAAAACGAGCGACGGCGTGCTGCAGTTACGAAGAACAGAAGCATTCGACCTCCGAGGCGATTTTTCGGCTCTAATCGTTTCATCGGCCGGGAAGAGGACACACTTGAGGGATCGGCCCAACGTTCTAAGTAACGGGAGTAACAGGCGGGAGGAACCGGAGGGTTAGCAGCCCCAGGATCACTCAGGGAGCTTTTTCACCGAACACTTCTGCGCTGAAAGCCAGGATGGAGGCGCCTTTTTGCCATGCGTCGGGAGGGAGTCCGGCTTTGTGGCAGGTTTGTTCAAGGAAAGTCTCGCGATCCCATTGATGCTCGACGGCGACCTGAGGTAGCAGCAGGCCGCGGCAGCTATGCTGGCTGACGAGGAGACCGTGGCGTCCGATTTCGATAGCCTGCGGGAGGATGGGTTGCGGAGGCGTCAGGATGCTTAACTCGATCTCGAGATGAGGAGCTTCGTCTTTGGTAATAGGAGAAAATCGATTGTCGTCGAAGGCAGCGGCGCAGGCGGTCTCGGCCACGGCGCGGTAGAGCGAAGAGGTGGGAAGAACATAGCCGACACAGCCGCGCAGTTTGCCATGCAGATAGAGCGAAGTGAACGCGCCGCGAGGCTGGTCAAGATGCGGAGTGGGCGATTCGAGAGGGATCGAACGACCTTCGAGCGCGGAAGAAATGGAATCGTGAGCCAGACGCAGCAGCAGCATGCGTTCTTCCGGAGAAAATTCTTCGGCGGTGGGTGAGGACGCGACTGCCGACGGCGAATTATGTGGTGGGAGCGGCATCTGGAGCCGGTTGCGGTTTGCGGCGGCGGCTCAGAATGAACGCGCGGCGGCGGCGCTTGGAAGCCTGGCGGTCGATCTTCGACCAGAAGGCGGCGAAATAATCAACGCCAGAAATGAGAGACACGCAGACCACGAACCAGATCGAAACATAAGCGATCCAGTGCACGGGCAGAAAAACATTTCCGTAAACCGGCCATTCCTTCCAGCGATGATCGAGAATGACGGCGACCACGGAGACGATCTGCACCACCATCTTGAACTTGCCCAGTTCGCTGGCTTCGATGGTAAAACCGCCGGAGGCGGCAATGGACCGCAGTCCGCTAACCAGAAACTCGCGGCCGATGATGATGACGGCGATCCAGGCGGGAACCAAGCTGGGATTGAATTGTACGAGGGTGACGAAGGCGGCGGCGATGAGAAGTTTGTCGGCCATGGGATCGAGGAGAATACCCATGGTGGTGATTTGTCCGCGCTTGCGGGCGAGGTAGCCGTCGATGCCGTCAGTCATGGAAGCGGCGATGAATATGGCCGAGGCCAGCAACTCTTTGGCGCCGTGATCGCTGCTGAAATGATTGGAAGACAGGATCCAGATCAGCAGAGGGATACTGCAGATGCGCACCAGCGTGATGGAATTAGGCAGGTTCACCGCAGCTCGGGAAGTTTCCGGAAGGGCACCGGAACTCAGTGTTGATTATCCTCCACGGTGCGGGGGAACGCAATCGGGGGAATCCGCGAGGTGATGTCAAGCTGCCTGTGTAAATAGGTTGAGGGTGCGGGTTTTCCATTCCAGGTTGAATCTCTGGAAGATGGAATAGAGGATGCGGTCGACGCTGGCTACATTCACAAAACAAACCATGGGCCGGGTTCTTCGTCGCACTTCGACGAAGCAGCGCTCGATTACATTGGTGGTGCGCAGTTTCTTACGCAGATGCGCGGGGAAAGCGAACACCGAAAGCAGTTCCGGCAGATCGCGCTCCAGCTGGCGCACCATGGGACCGTACCTCCCCCGCCAACGGGCGCGGAAGGCGCGAAAAGCGGCTTCCGCCTGGGCGCGGTTTTGGGCCAGGTAGATGGCTTGCGCGTCCTGTTTCACCGCGTCGAAATCGGCCTTCTTCACCTTCTCTAAAATGTTGCGCATCTTGTGGGCCCAGCAGCGCTGATGCCGCACCCGCGGGTAGACGGTGCGAATGGCCGCGGCCAAACCGGGACAGCCGTCGGTGACGATCAGGCCCAGCTGTTCGCCCTCCAGCCCGCGCCGGTACATATCCTCCAGCAGGCCTTCCCAGTCCGCCTGACTCTCGCCCTGGCTGCGCAAAAAGGCCAGCAGATGGCGGGTGCCGTCGCGCCGCACTCCGTAGGCCACCAGCATCTGCACCCGCTTGCGTCCCGCCGGACGCCGCACCCGCAAGCTCACTCCGTCCAAAAACAGATAGGCGTAGTTGTCTTGCAGCCGCGCTTGGTGGAACTGCCGCACTACCTCGTCCAGATCGCGGGTCAACTTCGACACCGTTTGCGGGCTCACCACTTCTTCGCTCACCGTGGCCACCACCCGCCCCACCTGCCGCGTCGAGAGGCCGCGCAGAAACGCCTCCCGAATCAGCATCGACACATCCTCGGCGCGCCGCTGAAAAGGTTCCAGCCCACGCGGCAGAAAACTCTTCCCCCGGGTGCGCGCTATGCGCAGCCGGATCGTCCCCAACCGGGTCACGAAATCCCGCTCGTAGTAGCCATTGCGATAGGGCTGCCGCCGGCTGCTCCGCCGCTGATACACTTCGCGCACCGCATACCGGTCCCGTTCCCGCCGCGAATCCGCTTCCAAACGCTCTTTCCACAGCCGGCTTCGTCTCGCCGTACACATCGCCCCAGAAACTCTCTTTCATCTCCGCCAGAAAATGTTGGTAATGCTCCGTGATTGGGATTATCTTCGCCATGGGTGTAGGTCTCCTTTCGGAACGGCTTTAGCTTGTGAGGCCAAAGCCAACTTACACCCTCTCCCTTTTACACAATCGAATTTACGTCACCCATCCGCGATCGGGACACGAAAGTTCGGAGTTTGTGGGCCGCGCCCTGCAGCGGACAGCCGAGCGCGGCTGTCCCTACATGAATTCCCTTGGTGCCAACTACTTCGGCGTGGCCGGGGTCGTGGCGCTGGGTTTTGGCTGCTTGGCGATGATCTGGTCTTTGATCTTGTCGTAAGTGGCTTGGGGAATAATCTTTTTGTGGACGAGGTCGAGCTTGGTGCGATAAGGACGGCCGGCAATAATTTTCTGCGAGTAGGCGTCGCCGATGCCAGGTAAGGCTTTGAGTTGATCAGCGGTTGCGGTGTTGAGGTCGAGCTTGTCGGGGGCTGCGGCCGGAGCGGCAGGAGCGGCCGCGAAAGATCGGATGGGGACCGTTATCTGCATCAAGCAGATGACGAGGAGTAAGGGCAGGAAGCGCGCCAGTGGTTTTAGGAATTTAGAAGTCATAAAGCTCCTTTGTAAATACCTCAGCGGCTAAAGTCGGCCAAGAAGTTCGCGACCGTAGCGCTGAAGCGCTGCGCCACCCAAACCCCCATTATGCGTAAATTCCGCGCTGGCGGATGGTGTAGGCCACACGATCGATGGCCAGCATGTAGGCGGCGATCCGGTTGTTCACCTTGTGAGTTTCTGCGTACCGAACGACGTCGCCAAAAGAAGAGACCATGATCTCTTCCAGTTGCTCATTGACCACGGATTCTTTCCAGAAGTAGCCCTGGCGGTCCTGCACCCACTCGAAGTAGGAAGTCGTGACGCCGCCGGCATTGGCCAGAATGTCGGGGATAACGAAGACGCCCTTGTCGGTGAGAACGTCGTCGGCAGCTGAAGTTGTGGGGCCGTTCGCGCCTTCCGCGAGGATGCGGCACTTCACGCGATCGACGTTGCGCGAGGTGATTACGTTCTCGGTGGCGGCAGGAATGAGGATTTCGCACTCGGTAGTGAGCAACTCGGCGGGATCGTATTTTTCCGCGTCGGGGAAGCCGTGCACAGTTCCGTTTTTCTGGCGGAACTCGACCAGCTTGTTCAAGTCGATCCCATTCTTGTTGTAGAGGCCGCCGCCAACTTCGGCGATACCCACAACTTTGTATCCGCCCTGATGCATGAGTTGGGCGGCGTTGGAGCCGACATTGCCGAAGCCTTGCACAATCACGCGGCTGCTCTCGCGGGACAGGCCGAGTTTCTTGATGGCCTCATCGCATACGACCATGACGCCGCGGCCGGTGGCTTCGCGGCGTCCCCGGGAGCCGCCGATATTGATGGGCTTGCCGGTGACGCAGGCAGTGACCGTCTGGCGCATGTGCATGGAGTAGGTGTCCATCATCCAGGCCATGATCTGCTCGTTGGTGTTGACGTCGGGAGCGGGAACGTCTTTTTCGGGTCCAATGAATTCGATCAGTTCGGAGGTGTAGCGGCGGGTCATGCGCTCGATTTCGCCCATGGACATTTTGTGGGGATCGCAAATCACGCCGCCTTTGGCGCCGCCGAATGGAATGTTGACCACGGCGCACTTCCAGGTCATCCAACTGGCGAGGGCGCGCACTTCATCGAGCGTGACATCGGGAGCGTAGCGGATGCCGCCCTTTCCCGGTCCGCGGGCAATGGAGTGCTGGACGCGGAATCCGGTGAAGACCTCGAGATGGCCGTCATCCATTTGGACGGGGATGTAGACCGTCAGCTCGCGGTTGGGATAACGCAGGACGCGCCACAGGCCGTCGTCGAGATTAAGTTTTTGGGCAGCGAGGTCAAAACGAGCCCGCTGCGACTCCCAGGGATTGCTTTCCTTATCGACTTGCGGTGGGGCGGTCATGGTGGTCATAAATTGTCTCCGGAATTATTGCGATATGAAATGTCGGCCTGCGCCGGGGACGATTTCCCGGAGTGAGCGGGCAAACGTTCAGAGTATATGAGCCGGGAGGGTCTGGAAGCAATACGGCGTACCCAATCCGTACTGATTAGGGATGGGACATTCCCACTATGAGCATTTACCTTGCATTCAGAGTGGGATTGTGTAATATTTCGCGCGTCCTTTGGAGTAGGCCATGGCAGACGGAGGGCGAAGTTCGAAGGAAACTGCAATTATTGCAGCCTGTGCCTTGCTGGCGGCAATCATTCTAGGAATTATCCTCTTCTTGAGCGATCTGGGAGGCGCGATCGGCAATTCGCGCAGATAGAGGCCCTCATTGCGATCGACCTTCAGGCTGGGGTTGCGACCATGGCAAAGACAGACGGCGACGAGGTTGTAGATTTCGTCATGCCTGGATTCGTCGAACGGCCGGCCATATTCCAGAGGTGGACGGCGGCATAGGCGCGCCAGGGCCGCCAGGCTTCGGCACGCCGTTCCAGTTCGCGCGGGCTCGTGATCTGCAATGCGCGTAGAAGCCCAAGGTCGGTAGTGGGAAAGGCGTCGGGCTCTCCCAGGGCTCGCATGGCAATGTATTGTGCGGTCCAATTGCCGATGCCGGGAATTTCACAGAGGTGGACGAGAAAGTCGTTCGAATCCAGGACGCTATCGAAACTGATTCGGCCATCACAGACCGCGCGCGCCAGAGCACGGACGGTGTCGGCTCGGGCGGAGGGCAGGCCGATGCTCGCGATGGCCGCACCGGCAAGGGTTTGAGGCGACGGAAAAATGTGAGTTAGGCCTGCGGTGCCAGGGAACGGTTGGCCGAAGGTTTTCGCGAGGCGTCCAGCCAGCGTGGTGGCACCCTTGACGCTAACCTGCTGGCCGAGAATCGCACGCACGGCGAGCTCGAAGCCGTTCCAGCAGCCGGGCACGCGCAGGCCTGGCTCAGCCTCCATTCGTACAGCCAAGGCGGCGTCAAGGCTTAGAGTCGTTGCGATGGCGGACCAGTCTGCGTTCAGATCAAACATGGAGCGGATACGCTCGGTGATGAAAAAGAGCGAGCGCGGGTCGGCAAACTGGACCCGGGCGAGCAGCGCGTGGTTCGCGTCATCCAGCGAAACCTCGAAATAGCCGTGATTATTGTTCAAAGAAATCGAGCGGCGATAAGAGCCGCCTTCGACGATTTCCACGCCGGGCGTGGCCCGAGCTGCCAGGAACGCCAGCATTCCCTTCCAGTCGTAGGGCGGACGATAGCGGAGCCGGAAGAGATATTGATTTTCGGGCTGGCCCTGAGTCTGGCGGGAGATGCGGCGTATTTGGGTGGGCGTTCGATGGTAGACCTTGCGTATGCCTGCGTTGAATCGGCGTACACAGCCGAATCCTGAGGCAAGCGCGATCTGGGTCATGGGCAAGCGGGTTTCGTCGATGAGCTTTTTTGCAAAGTGCAGACGGCGGGTATGAGCCACGGCCGTAGGAGTGGCGCCGAGGTGCTTGAGAAATAAGCGACGAAGGTGACGCGAACCTACTCCCAGCCGATCCGCCAGCGCTTCCACTCCGCCATCTTCCAGACCACTTTCGCCGATCAGACGCAAAGCCCGAGAAACCGTGCTGGAGGTTCCAAGCCAGGCGGGAGTTCCGGGAGAGCACTCCGGACGGCAGCGCAGGCAGGGACGAAAACCGGCTTCGGCAGCGGCCGCCGCGGTTGGGAAATAATGGCAATTTTTTTCTTTGGCCGTGGGGGCGGGACAAATCGACCGGCAGTAGACGCCGCTGCCCACCACTCCGATAAAGAATTTGCCATCGAAGCGAGGATCGCGCGACAAGCGGGCGCGGGAGCAGATCTGCCAATCCAGAGTCATAACTCGGACATCATAGCCGTTATGGGGCAGTAAGTTGGACGTTTTCGGACTGCAATCCAAACCTAAAGATTGCGGCAAAACTCGGAGCAGCAGACGGGATTAATAGCGAGGTCCGCGAATGTCCAGTGCCGAGTGGCGAGCCGCTCTATCTTGGGAAGAATCATGGCGGACCGCCTTCGGCACTGCGTCGAATGTCCGGAATGTTGCACCCGATACTTGATTGGGTTCAGTCCGTACCGAAACGGGGCTTATCTGGTGTCGTTCGTGACCGAGACTTCAGAGGAGTACAAGTTAATCTGTTCGTGCCGACGGCCGGCGGTTTGCAGCCGATGGGACTGGAAGGACTTGAAAACATATTCCGTTTCGAATGAAGCTTACGCGCGCGGGTACGGCGAGGCTGGCGAGATTTGGCAGTTGAAGGACGGAGCGGAGAGGGATTTGAGTTTGATGGGTATGAATCTGCGAAGTGAAGGTAGAAGGAAAGAGAGATGAAATTCTCATGCATCGGGCGGAAGGCACGGAGGATTTGGGTTGGCGTGATTTTCGCGACGATGGTGGGAGCGAGTGTTGCATCGGCCTCCGCGGAAGAGGCGAAGCACGCTTCCTGCGACGCGCCGGAATACAGGCAGTTCGATTTCTGGGTTGGCGACTGGGATGGGTTTGAAGGCGGAGCGGCACCAGTCGCGCGCTTGCAAGTGGAGAAGTTGCTTGAGGGCTGCGTTGTACACGAGCGGTACGACGGGGCCGACGGTCACAAAGGCGAGAGCTTCAGTATCTACGACGCGTCGAGAAGAGTATGGCATCAGAGCTGGGTTGCGAATCGTGGAGAGCTGCTGGTGGTTGAGGGGAAGTTTCAGGATGGAAAGATGGTTCTAGCCGGAGCAGATCGCACAGCGGACGGACGGGAGCGGCGGGTCCGGGGCACTTGGAAAGCTGAGGGTGATGCGGTGCGGGAGACGGCGGTGACTTCGACCGATGGCGGCAAGACGTGGCAGCCATGGTTTGATCTTGTGTTCCGTCCTCACAAGTGACGGCTAGAGGTTGATCTCCATGCCTTCGGCGGCGGCGCGCACCTTGGGATAATAATTGCGGGCCTCGTGCACGACTTTGTCGATGATGGCGTCGGTATGCTCGGGGTCGTGGTGGAATAACACTAATTCTTTGGCTCCGCTTTCCATGACAACATTGACAGCTTCCCGCCAGTGGCTGTGTCCCCAGCCGTGGCGGCGGGCTTCGTATTCCTCGGGAAGATACTGGGCGTCGTAGATGAGGACATCGGCGCCTTCGGCCAGCTTGCGGACCGCCTTATCGAAAACCGCATCGCCGGGCTCGTTGTCGGTGGCGTAGACGAGAATTCCGTCTTTCGTTTCCAGGCGGAAGCCCATACATCCCTGAGGATGGTTCAGCCAGGCTGTCTGTAGTTGCACGCCGTCCTCAAGGTTGACGCGGCCGCTCTCAAGATCGTAGAAATCGCGGCGCGCTTTCATCTCGTCGATTTTTACGGGAAAGTACGGCGCGGCCATCTGATCGGCGAGGACTTGTTTAAGGGTGCGGGTTCGGCTGGAGCACTGGAACGAAAAACGATTCTCCGCGTTGGCATAAAGAGGACGGAAAAACGGCATGCCCTGAATGTGGTCCCAATGAAAGTGGGAGACGAAGACGTGGGCCGAGAAAGGGCGGTCGCCAAATTCACTTTGCAGTTGCTGGCCTAGGACGCGGAAGCCGGTGCCGCAATCGAAGACGTAGATGCGGTCGCCGAAACGTACTTCGACGCAGGAGGTATTGCCTCCATACCGCATGTTCTCGGATTGTGGAGTGGGGGTGGAACCGCGCACGCCCCAGAACTTGATCCGCATTTGTTGGTGACCGCACCAGGGCCCGGTTGCTGGATAACGTCCTTATATCTTCCGACGAGGGGGCGCGCCCGTCAATTGCTGGGTTGGTTCGTGCCGCCGAAGGCCGGAAATGCGGCCGACAGTCTGGACACCCATCCCGCTCGATGGTATATATTGCCCGGCGCCATTGGGAGAAGCGATGCGACGAATCTTTATCTTTATTTCAACGAACGCGATTATTGCCTTACTGATTGGATTGGGATTGCTCACCGCGGCCCTCGCGCAAACCGCCGAAAAGCCTGACCTGAGCAAGCAACCCACGATTTACGTCGTCGGTTATGCCCACCTGGATACGGAATGGCGATGGGAGTATCCGCAGGTGATCGAGGAATACCTGCGCAAGACGATGGAGGGGAATTTTGCGCTATTCGAAAAATATCCGCACTATGTTTTTAATTTCAGCGGCGCCAATCGCTACCGCCTGATGAAAGAGTACTATCCCGCGGATTTCGCGGAATTGAAGAAGTATGTGGATGAGGGCAGGTGGTTTCCAGCGGGATCTTCGATGGAAGAAGGAGATGTGAACGCGCCCAGCGCCGAAACCATTATTCGGCAGATTCTGTATGGAAATAATTGGTTTCGCAAGGAATTGGGCAAGGCCAGCGCGGAGTATATGCTGCCCGATTGTTTTGGATTTCCGGCGTCGCTGCCGACGATTCTCGCGCACGCGGGGGTGAAGGGATTTTCGACGCAGAAGTTGGTTTGGGGATCGTCGGCACCGGGCGGAGGTGCGGACTCGCTCGAGAAAACGCCAGAAGGCACGCCGTTCAACGTGGGCGTGTGGGTGGGACCGGATGGCGAGAGCGTGCTGGCCGGGCTGAATCCGGGAGACTACGCGGGAGGAATCAACAGCGACCTAAGCAAGCCGCTGCCTCCGCTCCCGCCGGATAAAGTTCTGGACGATCTCAACCAGAAGTTTAAGTCGCTTCGGCAGGAACTGGTTCACGCGGACGAGAACAATTCAACTATGGATGCCGGACACATTGAAGAATACCTGGAGGCGCGAAATCAGCAGAAAACCGAATTGCAGGCGCAGCAGGATCGAGAGTTAAGCCGGCATCAAAACGACTGGGCAGCGCGCGTGGAGCTTAACGGCAAAGTGAGCGGGGTCTTGACCGATTATCACTACTACGGAACCGGCGACATTGGCGGAACTCCGGAGGAGGACTCGGTGAAGCGCCTGGAAGCGATCATCACGGGGGGTAAAGCCAGCTTGCCGCTGGATGTTGATTCCCTGTTTTCGCGTTTTTCTCACGCGCAAGGGCCGGCGGTGCAGCTTGGCGGCGGGCCGGTGCAGGTGATTTCCGCGAATGCCGAGCAGATGTTTCTCGATATCACGCCCGCCGGGGCGGCCGGACTTCCGCGCTATACGGGCGAGATGGAGCTGACCAACCACTCTGCGGGGTCGCTGACCTCGCAGGCTTACCAGAAGCGCTGGCTTCGAAAGGAAGAATTGCTGGCCGACGCCGCGGAGAAGGCTTCGATTGCGGCGGAATGGCTGGGAGCGCGGCCCTATCCGCTGCAACGGCTGAATGATGCCTGGACGCTGGTGATGGGCGGGCACTTTCATGACATCGCGGCGGGGACGGCGAGTCCGAAGGCTTATGAATTTGCCTGGAACGACGACGTGATCGCCATGAATCAGTTTGCGGGCGTGCTAACGAACGCTACCGAGGGCGTTGCGGCGGCGTTGAACACCGAGACCAAAGGTGTACCGATTGTTGTATTCAACCCCTTGAATATTGTGCGGGAAGATCTGGTGGAAGCAAGCGTTAACTTTCCTGGAGGGATGCCGACAGCGGTGCATGTTGTCGGTCCCGATGACAATGAAGTGCCGGCGCAGATTTCGAACGGGAAGGTGATCTTCCTTGCCAAGACGCCGTCGGTCGGCTACGCGGTCTACGACGTGCAGCCTGGACCCGGGCCGGCTGACCAGTACCGCATGAACGTATCGGAGAATTCGCTGGAGAACCACTATTACCGGGTGAAGCTGAATGCAGATGGAGATGTGGCCAGCATTTTCGATAAGTCGATAGGCAAAGAATTGCTGAGCGCACCGGCACGGCTGGCGATTTCTTATGACAATCCAGCACAGTGGCCGGCGTGGAACATGGATTGGGAGCAGGAGCAGGCTGCACCGAAGGCTTATGTCGGAGGTCCAGCAAAGATTCGAGTGGTGGAAAATGGTCCGGCGCGCGTGGCCTTGGAAGTTTCGAGGGAGGCTGCGGGATCGAAATTCGTTCAGACTATCAGCTTGTCGGCTGGCGATGCCGGGAAGAGGGTTGAGTTCGCGAATGTAGTGGATTGGAACACGAAGGAATCGAATCTGAAAGCGACGTTTCCGCTGGTGGCGACGAACGAGATGGCCACTTACAACTGGGATATTGGCACGATTCAGCGGCCTACGGCGCAGCCGAAGAAGTTCGAAGTGCCATCGCACCAGTGGATCGATCTGACAGATGCCAGCGGCGAGTTCGGGGCGACGATCTTGACCGATTGCAAGAACGGATCGGATAAGCCGAACGATCACACGATCCGGCTGACGCTGATTCGAACGCCGGGAACGCGCGGAGGGTATGCGGACCAGGGCACGCAGGATCTTGGTCATCATGAATTCGTTTATGGCATCGCCGGACATTTCGAAGACTGGCGGCAGAGTCAGACGGACTGGCAAGCGCAACGCTTGAACGATCCGTTGATCGCGTTTGAAACCGCAAAACATGCGGGCGCACTGGGACGGGAGTTTTCGCTGCTGAAGGTCAGCAATCCGCAGATTCGAGTTTTGGCCCTGAAGAAAGCGGAGCAGGGTGATGACATCATCGTTCGCCTGGTTGAAATTGACGGCAGGCCTCAACGGGACGTGCGGATCTCTTTCTCCGCGCCGATCATCGCCGCGTATGAAGTCAATGGGCAGGAACAACCGGTCGCAAGCACCGCAGTGAACGGCGGCGCGCTCTCAGTCTCGTTCAAGGCTTATCAGCCGCGCACCTTCGCGGTTAAGTTAGCTGCGGCTGCAACTCCAGTAGCGGCGGTGCAATCGGTCCCGGTTCCGTTGAAATATGATCTGGCCACCGCGAGCAATGACGGAGAAAAATCGGCAGGAGGGTTCGACGATCACGGCAATGCGCTGCCGGCGGAGATGTTGCCCGCGCAGGTTACGTTCAACAATGTGCAATTCCAACTTGCCCCGGCGAAAACCGGCGCAGCGAATACACTGGTGGCGAAGGGGCAAACTATTGACCTGCCCGCGGGAGACTATAACCGCGTGTATTTATTGGCGGCCTCGGCGGAAGGCGATCAGAAGGCCAGCTTCGATGCCGGTGGCAAGACGGTCGAACTGAACATTCAGGATTGGGGCGGATTCATTGGCCAGTGGGATGACCGCCAGTGGAGCTCGAAAGATACTTCGCACGACGATTACGGCCAGATGACGGGCATCAAGCCGGGCTACATCAAGCGTGCGGATGTGGCGTGGTACAGTTCTCACCATCACAATGCCGCCGGCGCAAACGTGGCTTACCGGTACTCTTATTTGTTCGCGTATGGGATCGACCTGCCGGCGGGCGCGAAGAGCATTCGATTGCCCAAGAACGACAAGATTCGAATTCTGGCTATGTCGGTGGCCGATGAGAATCCGGAAGTGAAGCCAGCGCAGCCTTTATACGACTTGCTTCCGCCGACTACTGCTTGGGCGGAGAGTCCGCGATAGAAAATTAGGTTTCCGGGATCAAGCGGCGCATTCTGAAAATCCGGGAGGACAAATATGCTGCCCATCAATTGGAATACAGCGATTCAATATGCCAGCTTAGTCAAGATCGCCGAATCGGTAGCTCCCAGTGGCAGCTATGGCCAGCCGGACATCGATCAGATCAAGGCGGCTGGTTACACGTTTGTCCAGACAATTTACGGAGACGATCTGGCAACGGACATCGATCCGCATGACGGAGATGTGGTGACGTTTGGCTTCCTCGCGGTTTCGGCGGCGAAGGAATTGGTGGCCGCGATTCGCGGCACGGACACGATTCTGGAATGGCTGCATGACGGATCGTTTTTGATGGTGCCGTCCCCGATCCCGGGCGCGCATGGCTACACCGAGGATGGTTTCACCGCTGTTTATAGGTCGCTGCGCATCGGTCCGGCCAACGGCACGCTCGCGGCAAGGGACTCGATCAAGAGCTATCTGGATACTGCAGCGGCTACTTCTGTCACGGTCTGCGGCCACAGCCTGGGCGGCGCATTGGCCACGTTGCTGACGCTCGATGTCGCGCTGAACACGTCGTGCCACGCGCCCACCGTTTACACGTACGCGAGTCCGCGCACAGGCGATCATATTTTTGCCGGCTCCTTCAACGCCGCGATTCCCGCCAGTTATCGGGTTGCGAACCGCCAGGATCTGGTGCCGAAACTGCCGCCGATTCTGCCTTTGCCCTATGAACACGTCAACACGCAGTACGAACTGAATCCCCCACCCAACCAGATCGAGTCCTCCATACCTTGCATGCATCACTTGACGACGTATCTGTGGCTAATGGGGCAGCTTGCGGGGAGTAATGCGTACTCGCTCGATACGGACTGCGTTGCGACCACGACGGATCACATTTAAGAGGCAATGGCGCCCGCTCTGAGTAGTGGTGCAGTTTGATTGTCATTCCGAACAAGCGTTCTTTGCGCAGTGAGGAATCTGGGCGAGCCGCGCGAAGCGTCGCGCTCTTTGCGACGCAATAATCGCGCGTTTGGCTCGCTTCCTTATCAAACTGCACCACCACCAAGCTCTGAGCTTAGTTGACGGTTAGAGGAATATTCACCGTGGAATCAGGACTCCCGCTGGTATTACTGACGGTGTACGCGTTGACGGTGACAGTATAGTTCGCAGGGAGCGTACCGGTGCCGCTTGCGGAATTGCTGGACGAGGAGTTCCCTCCTCCGCAGCCAGGTACCAGTAAGGCCAGCATCAATCCTGCCCCGCCCAAACTGTGCCGCAGGTTGCGGTTCCATCTTGCCGGCAAGAAAACTAGACACGCGAAGGCCAGGCCGAGCAGCGGGAGTGCGTTTGAAAGGAATGGACGGCTGTCGAATCTTGAAGGGTTCGGCCATGTCGCCGCTCTGGCCGTGGCGGTTACGTTTACCGTGGCGGTGCCGCTGGCACTGTTGCTGAAGTCTACGGTGTACTGGTTCAGGGCATCGCCGGAATTAATGGAGCAGGAAGAATTGGGGGCCGTGGTTGTACAGGAGAGATAGACGCGTCCGGTACCGCTGGTGGAATTCAGGGTGATGGCGGCGCTTCCGCTGGCGCCAGATTTCAGCGTGAGCGGAGCGGCGGTCATGGTTGGCCCGGCAACGGTGGAGGGCTTATACCAGCGAACATAGTCCACCGTCATTACGGCAGGATTCGGAGTGTTGCTGTCGGGCGGGCCGGGCCAACTGCCCGTGCCGCCGACGGCAAGATTCAGCAAAAGGAAAAATGGATGATTGAAGTCCCAGGTAAAAGTCGAGGGGACATCGCTGGTGGTGCGAACGAAGAAAATATTACTGGGATCGTCCACGTAAAACTGCACCATGTTGGTAGACCAGATTGCGCCGTAGGTATGGAAGGTGGCGACCGTGGGACCGCTTTGATCGTTGCCGGGAAAGGTGTAAGACTGGCCGAGTCCGTTGCCGCCGCAATAGCAACTGGTGGACGAATTTCCACCGTGAATGGTGGAGCGGATGGCGTTCGGGCCGAGACCGCCTGAGGCCGGAACGTTTTCCATGAAATCGATTTCGCCGGAGGCCGGCCAACCGACGCTGCCGATATTATTGCCAAGAGCCCAGAAGGCAGGCCAGAGGCCTGCTCCCACGGGAAGCGCGATGCTGGATTCCAGCCGGCCGTACTGAAAATTTTGCAGATTGTTGCCGGTGTTCAGGCGGGCGGACGTCCAACTTGCGCTGTAGGGGGCGACGTTGGAGTTTATCTTGATCGCCTGAATGACGAGGTGTCCGTTGCCGTCGATGTAAGCGTTCGGAGTGCCGGAAACGCAGGGCGGCGTGCTGTTGCCAGGCGCGCAGTAATATTCGACCTCATTGTTGACGTTCAGAATCCCGGTGTCGTACTGCCAGTTGCCGCTATCGATTGGACTGTTGGCCGCGCCGTCGAATTCATCGCTCCATGCCAGGGTCCAGGTTTGCGCGGCACTGACCGCTGAAAACAAGAGCCAAAACGAGGGCAGAACAAGGATCCTGCGGAGGATTGACCAGTGGGCAAATAGATTGCGAGGGGAACGCACGGGGTCCATAGAGGCCTTTCAGAAAACTGGTGCAGCCCATCATAGCGGTATAAAGAGGACGGGACAAAGGCTGGGTGAACAGAATTTTTGCGGCCAGTTGCGGTATGCTTCGTGCAATGCGTTTATTTCTTATCTGGGGACTTTTATGCGCGGCGACGTTTGCTCAGAGCCTACCCTCCCGCACCGGTATAGGCGCCGCACCCAAGCAGAGTTCATCCGCCCTACCGGTTCCTCATTTCGAAGACATTGGCCAGCAAGCTGGGTTGTCGGTCTCGCATGTTTCTTCGCCGGCGGCGAAATACATCATTGAATCGGTCAGCGGCGGGGTTGGACTGATCGATTGCGATAACGATGGCAAGCTGGACATCATCACGGTGAATGGATCGAGTGTCGATCGCTACCGGCAGCAGGGCGGCGATTTACTGATCACGCTCTACCATCAGGACGCCGATCTCAAATTTACCGATATCACGAAACAGGCCGGACTCACGCGCAAAGGCTGGGGCATGGGCGTGGCCGTAGCGGACTACGATAACGATGGGCTTCCGGATATTTATGTTACGGGGTACGGGGGAAACGTTCTTTACCACAACCTGGGGAACTGCAAGTTTGAAGACGTGACGGAGAAGGCGGGCGTTGGCGGAGGCGAGTTGAGCCTGGGTGCGGCCTGGGGAGATTATGACCGCGACGGCAATGTGGATCTGTTTGTATCGCGCTATGTTCACGTCGACATGAACAAGCTGCCGGAGCTGGGGAGCAACGAAAAATTCTGCCGGTTTCGCGGAGTGCTGGTGCAGTGCGGTCCATGGGGGTTGCAGGGAGAAACGGATCTGCTGTTCCATAATCGCGGCGATGGCACGTTTGAAGAGGTTTCGAAGAAAGCCGGGGTCGACAACGCCAACCACTATTACGGAATGGGCGTGGAGTGGGCCGACTACGATAACGACGGCTGGCCCGATTTATACGTAGCCGACGACGCGGGGCCGAATTATCTGTATCACAATAAGCACAACGGCACGTTCGAGGAAGTCGGTTTGATGCTGGGAGCCGACCTGAGCGGCGATGGGCAGGAACTGGGCTCGATGGGCGTGGACATGGGCGACTACGACCACGACGGGCGGTTGGATATTTTTGTAACTGAGTTCGTGGATCAGTCCGACACTCTTTATCACAATAAGGGGAAGGATGGCTTCGAGGATGTGAGTTGGAACTCGCACATCGCGCAGCCGAGCCATCCGTATGTGGGTTGGGGTACGGGATTCTTCGACATGGACAACAGCGGCTGGCTGGATATCTTTGTCGCCAACGGGCATGTCTATCCGCAGGTGGATACGATTCCGGATGCGGCGCATTTCCGGCAGCCGATACTGTTGTTCCGCAACAATCGGGATGGAACGTTTGACGAGGTTGCGGCGGCGGCAGGACTTAACAGCGGTCCGCTGCAATCGAGGCGGGGCGCGGCATTTGGAGATATCGGGAACGATGGGTGCATCGATATCGTCACGCTGAACTGGGGGGAGCGGCCGTCGTTGCTGATGAACCGTTGTCAGAATGGTAATCATCGTGCGCTGTTCAAGCTGTTGGGAACCAAGAGCAACCGCTTGGCCATTGGCGCGCGCGTGACGGTGCGGACTGGGAGCGTTACCCAGTTCAGCGAGGTAAAGGGCGGCAGCAGTTACTTATCGCAAAATGATCTTCGCCAGCATTTCGGCCTCGGCAGCAACAACAATATGGATGAGGTCACGGTGCGCTGGCCAAGCGGACAGAGCGAAGTTCTTAAGAACGTCCCGGCGGATTTTATTTATACGATTGTGGAGGGGCAAGGGATTAAGGCAAAAGTCCCACTGCCCGCCGTGGAAGCCGCTTCTTCAGCCGCGCGCCCGGCGGAAAGCGGTGCTACAATCGACAGCGGAACGATCGCTCGCCCGTAGTTTCCGTCCGCTTGTCCGAGTAGGTTGCCCGAGGAGAAGATGAAAAAACGAATCGGGATTTTTGTACTTTCAGCACTCGCTTGCGCTGCGCTGAGTTTTTCCATTCTTGCCGGCGCACAAGACTCCCACAATGCTGCGCCGGCTCAGGGCGCGCCCGCCGATCAGTCGGGTTCCGTTCCCGTAATCCACGCGACCTCGCGACTGGTGCTGCTGGACGTGATTGTGACCGACCACTACGGAAAGTTCGTGCCGGGGTTGAAGGCCAGCGACTTTACGGTTCTCGAGGATAACAAGCCGCAGAAACTCTCCGCGTTCGGGGTTCAAATACCTCCGGCGGCTCCCAAATCGTATCCGCCTGTGAAACTGCCTCCGCACCAATACTCGAATTTCACATACGTCAAACCGGTAGCCGACCGGCCGGTCACCGTGGTTTTGATGGATATGCTGAACACCACGGGCATGGATCAAGCGTACGCGCGCAAACAGATGATTAAGTTCCTGGAAAAATTGCCTCCGGGGCAACCCATTGCGCTGTTCGCGCTCACTTCGAAACTGCGCATGATTCAGGGGTTCTCGGGCGACTCAGACACGCTTGTGGCGGCGGCCAAAGCGCTGCAGGGACACGAGTCCCTTCTCTTGAGCCCTGAATCGCAGCTACAGAACGACGAGAATTTGGCCACTGCCATCGAGAATACCGCCAGTCCGTCGTCCAAAGGCCCGAATCCTTCGCTTAGTACGATGCCCATGGCGCCGGTCGGCCAAGCCCTGCGCGATGCAGTATCGGCACAGGATTCGTTTCAGAAACTCGAGCGCATGAATATGACTTTGACTGCTCTCGACACCCTGGCTCATGCGGTTGCGGGTTATCCGGGAAGAAAAAATCTGATATGGCTTTCGGCGGAATTCCCGGTCGTGTTCGGCCCCGGCTTAACGCCTTACAACGCCGTGATCAATATGCAGACGGGGACCACACATACGAACGATCAGCTTCGCGACCTGGAGAACGATACGCCGCCGCTGCAACAAACAGCGGCCCTGCTCGCGGCCGTTCGCTTGGCCATCTATCCGATCGATGTTCGCGGTCAGGTGAGCCTGGGGACGGGGATCGACATCAGCGCACAGACCGCCTATCTGGGAACGGTCGATATGCAAAATGAGGCCGCCACCACTAGCTTGCGGCAGACTACTGCTCTGTGGGATACGCATGAGGCGATGACCGATATCGCGCGGGAAACCGGTGGGCGCGCGTTTTACGGCACCAATGATCTTAACGATGCCATATCCCGCAGTGTGCAGCAGGGTTCGAGTTACTACACCCTTGCCTACACTCCAACCAATCGTGATTGGAAGGGCAAGTATCGGAAGATCGAGGTGAAGGCCGCGGTCCCGAGCGTGGAGTTGACTTACCGGCGCGGCTATTACGCTCTCAAGGAGCGGGTGATGAAAGCGGACAGAGCGAAGGTCGAAATGGCGGCTGCTTTGCAACCCTCGGTACCGGAGTCCACGGGGTTGGTGCTGAAAGTACAGGTGCTGCCTCCGGACGCGGATCACAAGGCTGTTCGCATCGACTACGCCGTGGATGCCCGCGACATCAGCTTCAACGATTCGGTGGACCAGCGCAAGCAGGGGTCGATCGGTTTCGCGGCCGCCGCATGGGATAAAGACTTGAAACTGGCGGGACAGGTGGTGGAGACGAAGGAAACAAATTTCCCTCCCGACGCCTACCAGGATCTCTTGCACAGCTATTTGCCCTTCCATCAGGAACTGGAATTGAAGCCCGGAACTTATACATTACGGCTCGGGGTCCTGGACCTAACCAGCCACAAGATCGGCAGCGTCGGGGTACCGATAACGGTTCCGGAATCAGCGCACCGCTAAGCCATCCCAATAAATTCGGCGGAAGCGTAAGGCGGCCGGACCGGCGCCAGCACCGACCTTCGATCATGCTAAGATTCAGGGGTTCTCATGGGCAATCGGTTGCGTATCATTCTCGGGATGTTTCTGCCCGTTGCCCTACTGGCCCAAGCCCCTCCCGCGGCAAAACCTGTTCCGCAATTTGAGGACATTAGCAAACGAGCGGGCCTTACCGTCCCGCACAACTCCACTCCGGAGAAGCGTTACATCGTGGAATCGATGAGCGGGGGCGTGGGGTTTATCGATTGCGACAATGACGGCAAGCTGGACATTATTACGGTCAACGGATCTTCCGTCGACCGATACCGCAAGGGCGGAGATCCTCTGATCACGCTTTATCATCAGGACGCCAACCTCAAGTTCACTGACATCACGCAGGCAGCCGGCCTCACGCGAAAAGGCTGGGGTATGGGCGTATCTGTGATGGATTTCGATAACGACGGATGGCAGGACATTTATGTCACGGGATTTGGCGGGAACGTTCTCTATCGCAATCTTGGGAACTGCAAGTTCGAGGATGTGACCGAAAAGGCTGGCTTGCGCGTGGGAGGATTCAGCACCGGCGCGGCCTGGGCCGATTACGATCGCGACGGCTTCGTCGATCTCTTTGTGCCGCGTTACGTGCACATCGATATGGATAAACTCCCGGAGTTTGGCAGCGACGATAAATTCTGCCGCTATCGGGGTGTGATGGTGCAGTGCGGACCCGCGGGGCTGCCGGGCGAGTCCGATTTTTTGTTTCGCAATCGCGGTGACGGAACTTTTGAAGACGTTTCGAAAAAGGCCGGCGTGGACGATCCCGGCCACTACTACGGGATGCAGGCGGTTTGGGCGGATTATGACAATGACGGCTGGCCCGACCTTTATGTCCCGAACGATGGCAAGCCCAACTATCTCTACCACAACAAACACGACGGAACATTCGAAGACGTGGGACTTTTGTCGGGCACGGCGCTCAGTCTCGATGGCAAAGAGCAGGGGTCGATGGGCGTGGACTTTGGAGACTTCGATCACGATGGACGCCTGGATATTTTTGTCACGAACTTTGTGAACGAGCCGGACGCGCTTTATTGGAATCAAGGCGAGCAGGGTTTTACCGATATTGGATGGAAGGCCGGCATCGCCAAGGCGACAACTCCGCTGGTGGGATGGGGCGCGGGGTTTGTGGATTTCGTCAATGATGGATGGTTGGATATTTTTGAAGTAAATGGCCACGTCTACCCGCAAATGGATTACGTGAAAGGCGGCGCGGGATACAAGCAGCCTGTGCTTCTGTATGGCAATAATCACAATCGAACGTTCGAAGACATTACGGCCCTGGCTGGACTCGATAAGTTGCCGCCGGAGTCGCGGCGTGGCGCCGCGTTTGGAGACATTAATAATGACGGCAAAGTTGACATCCTGATATTGAACGTAGGTCAGCCCCCGACTTTGCTTTTGAACCGGACGCAAACGTCGAATCATGCAGTGCTATTCAAGCTAATCGGTACGACTAGCAACAAGGCGGCCATCGGGGCGAGGGTTTCAGTCACAACCGGAGGAGTCATGCAGTTTACCGAGGTGCGGAGCGGGACGAGTTATCTATCGCAGAACGATCTTCGGCTGCATTTCGGGTTAGGAAAAGAAACGACGATGGACACGGTGGAAGTCTCCTGGCCCAGCGGAAAGAAAGAGACTTACAAAGACCTGGCGGCCGATTTCATCTACACGATTGTGGAAGGCGCCGGCGTTCAGCAGAAGCTACCGTTCGCGGTAGACAAGTAAATGCTTCGCTTCAGTCAAGTTCCCCGCTTCAGTCTGGAATCGCTCCGCCTTTCCTGACGATGCGGATCATGTGATCGGTAAACTGGGTGTGCATCTCCGGCGTCTCGTACTTGGGCATGTGGCAGGTCACGCAATCTTTCGTGCTCACGATACAAGCCGCTCCGGGATGATCGGCCTTTGGCGGCGCGCCAGAAATCTGGTGACAACTTAGACATTTTTGATCGTAGAAAGCCGGCTCTTTCACTAACTGTTGATGTGGATCGTGGCAGCCTATGCAGGTGATGCGGGCGTCTCCCTTGCCCCAGCAGCGGCTCTTCTCGAGACGATACGCGGGAAAGCGCAGAGTTTGAATTCCCTTGAAGCCGTCCTGCGTTACATCCCACCAGGTGCGATGGCATGCGCCGCAGAAGTCAACCGAGTCGGCGGGAGACAGTCTCGCGGGGTTGATCACCAAAGCAGCGCCCTCGTCTCTGAAGCCATTTTTTTCGGCGGCGGCGTGGGCGGCACCGGGTCCGTGGCAAACTTCGCAGGTGACACCGGGCGTGGCCTTGCTCGGCTGGAACTCTCCGACCACGGTCGAGGCGGTCGTGTGGCAGCCGAAACATTTCTGCGCTTCCGCGTCGGGGATTCTGCGGCCGATGGCTTTCTCCAAGGATTCGGCAGGCGTCAACGGGTGATTCGGCGTGAGACCGAAAGTCTTGGAGGACTGGTAAAACGTGAGGCGAGTCTCGTAGAGAGAGCCCTGGTGCTGGAAAAGATAACTCTGCCCGTGAGTGCCTGTGCCAAAGGCCCAGGTTAAGGGCTCTGCAATGGTCTGTTGGCCGTCGGTGGTTGTGTAGACTTCTCCCTCGGCGGTGCGCGCCAGTTGGTAGGTGTACGGGGGCTGCGGCAAATCCGCTTTGTCGTGCGAGCGCAGAAACTCAGAGTCGAGCGGGACCATCGCGGTGCGGGCCATGGGAGTCGTTTTCTGCGTCGCCGCGATATCGGAATGGCAACGGGCGCAGGCGGCTGCTCCAACATATTCGTCCCTGTCCGCGCTGCCCTTGGTGGGCCACCAGCCGGGCTTCTTGAGGCGCTCGGCGGTGCTGAACTGATCCGCAATGGTTTGAGGACTTTGAGAGCGCGCGGCAAAGGACACGAGCAGGCAGGTAACGACAAGTTGCCAAACAAAGCGGCGGCCCGGGCGATCCATGCGCATACTGGGAGAATTACAATCCGGAATTTCAATTCCAGAATTTCAATTCAAAGATACTCGACGATATCGGCGGGCACAAGGCGGCAGAGCTGCGATTGGGGCTAATTTTGTGGTGTTACAATCATGAGGCTTTATGCGGATCCTGCCACTTTGTACCCTTCTCACTCTATCTGTGTATTGTCTCGGGCAAGGTCCGCCCCCGCCCCGGTTTGAAGACGTTTCCAAGCAGGCCGGCCTCACCGTTTCGCACATCGCGGAGCCCGCTCAACACTATATTGTCGAATCCACCAGCGGGGGCGCCGGCTTCATCGATTGCGACAATGACGGCAAACTCGACATCGTCACGGTAAATAGCTCGACCATGGAGCACTACCGCAGCGGCGGCGATCTGATGGTCACTCTCTACCATCAGGATGGAGACTTGCATTTCACCGACATTACCCAGGCTGCGGGATTGACGCGAAAGGGCTGGGGAATGGGAGTGGCAGTTGCGGACTTCGATAACGACGGTTGGCAGGATCTTTACGTGACGGGCTACGGCGGAAACGTTCTGTACCGCAATCTCGGCAACTGCAAGTTCGAGGACGTAACCGAAAAGGCCGGCTTGCGAGCGGGCGGATACAGCACCGGCGCGGCGTGGGGTGATTACGATCGCGACGGCTATGTGGATCTGTTTGTGCCTCGCTATCTGAGTGTTGATTTGAGCAAGCTGCCCAAGCCGGAGGATATTGACAAGCTTTGCGATTTCTCGGGCATCTCGATGGAGTGCGCCCGGCGCGGCCACACCGGCGAATCTGACTTGCTGTTTCACAATCGCGGAAATGGAACTTTTGAAGAGGTCTCGAAAAAGGCAGGAGTGAACGATCCTGGGACTTATCTCGGTATGCAGGGCATTTGGGCCGATTACGACAACGACGGCTGGCCCGATTTGTATGTGACCAATGACGGTGGGCCGAATTATCTCTATCACAACAAGCACGACGGAACGTTCGAAGAGATCGGCTTATTTTCGGGCGCAGCCTTAAGCCTGGAGGGCCAGGAGCGCGGATCGATGGGAGTCGATTTTGGTGACATCGATCATGATGGGCGTCTGGATATTTTGGTTACCAACTTTTATGGCGAGGGCGATGCGCTTTATTGGAATCAGGGAGAGCGCGGGTTTACCGATATCGCGTGGCCGGCGGGGATCGCGCGTCCCAGCGTTCCTCTGGTGGGATGGGGCGCGGGATTTGTCGATATGGATAACGACGGGTGGCTCGATATCTTTGTGGCGAATGGTCACATCTTTCCTCAATTCGATAACGTGAAGGGGAGTTCTCCCTATCGGCAGCCGGTTCTCCTTTTCCGTAATAATCGCAATCGAACTTTTGAAGACGTCAGCGCGCTTTCGGGGCTGGATAAATTAACGCCGGAATCGCGGCGGGGCGCGGCCTTCGGGGATGTGAATAACGATGGCAAGGTGGATGTTCTTCTGCTCAATGTTGGCCAGCCTCCTACGCTGTTGATTAACCGAACGCAGAATCAGAATCACGCGGTGCTGTTTCATCTGGTTGGAACCAGGAGCAACAAAGCGGCGATTGGGGCGCGGGTGACGGTGACGGCTGGGAATGTCGCTCAGTTTAGTGAAGTGCGGGGCGGAGGGAGTTACTGCTCGCAGAACGATCTGCGGCTGCATTTCGGTCTGGGGATGGAAACGAGTATGACGGCAGAAGTTGCCTGGCCTAGCGGGACGAAAGAAACCTACAAGGATTTGGCCGCCGATTTTATTTACACCATCGTGGAAGGCAAAGGGGTCAGTGAGAAAACTCCGTTCACTGGAGCGCCGAGCGCAAACAAGGGAGTAGTTTCCGGGAAATAACCTTAGCAGTTATCGCGCATCCCGTGGCGCGGGGGGCTGCTCTCCTTTCAGCTTCTGGAATTTTTCGAAGTGTGCTTTCGCCAACTCCGGCTTACCTAGCTTGGTCAGGACCAATCCCAGATCGTATTCCGTTTCCACATTGTTCGGATCGATGGCTTCGGCAGCTTGCAGCGTCTCCTGAGCGTTTTGCAGATCGCCGGATTGCAGGTATAGATTGCCCAGACTCCAGAGCGCCTTGGCGTGTTGCGGCTGCAGTTTCACGGCCCGCTGGAAATGTTGAATGGCTTCGGCTGAGCGGCCGTCATTCTTGGCCACCACGCCGAGTTGGTACTCCGCCTCCGCAATGTTCGGATCGAGTTGCACCGAACGTTCCAGCGGCTGCCGCGCATCTTCGTATCTCTTCTGCTGCACGTACGCGATACCCAATCCCAGCCAAGCCTTGGCATTGTCGTTGCGCAGCGCAACGTATTTTTCGAGAACCGTGCTCGCACCCGCAGTATTTTGCTGCAGCATCGCGGCGCCTGCGAGATAAAGATCGTCGGGATTATCGGGGCTTTTGGCGGCGAGTTCAGATGCGGCATCGAGCGCGACCTGACCTTTTCCAGCTTTTGTCGCTTCCACGACGAGATGGCGCAGCACAAAGACGCTATCGGGATTTAAGGCGAGCGCCTTTTGAAGCGCTATAACTGCATCCGCGTGTTGATTCTGCGCCGCATGCAATTCCGCAATGGCCACGAGCGTATCCGTAGATTTAGGATCGGCGGTGAGAGCTTGCTTGAATGCGCTCAAGGCCGGCTCCGGCTGGCTCTTGAGCTGAAATGCTCGTCCCCGAAGGTAATAGAACTGTGCCGGCTGCCGCTTCGAATCTGCGGCAGCGAAATCCAGGCATTTGAGGGCTTGATCGGGGCGCTTGGCGTTGAGGTAAACGTCGGCAAGCTCAAGTTCAGCGGAGGACGACCCCCTGGCTTGCTCGGAGATGCCTGCGAGATCGGCATCCCTGTCGAGAGCCAGCAAACTCGCGGCCTTCACCGGGATTGCCTCCACGGGAAGTCTATCTTTTGGGATCGACTGCAACATTGCGAGCGCCTGGTCGAACTGCCCACCGGAGCCATAGAGGCGTGCAAGTTCCACTTTCAAAGCCACGTCTGCGGGAGCGAGGTCCAGTGCGGCTTTGAACTGCTCGACGGCTTTCTCGGGCTGATTTTCCGCGACTAATGCGCTTCCCAATCCGCGATGGGCCGAAGCTGAATTCGGGTCGATCTGTAACGCTCGCCGGAAGAGGGCTTCCGCCTCCGCATATCTTTGTTGCCGGCCGCGGATCTGACCAAGCAACGTGAGAGCCTGCTCCCGGTCGGGATTGCTTGCGAGCAGCGTCCAGAGAGAGGCTTCGGCCTCTTTCAGCTCGCCGCGGGCGAATTGGGCGTGCGCCCTGGCTAAGGGATCTTGCTTATTGGCCGCTTTCGCAGGTGAATCTTGCGGGACCTCGGCTGAGATTGAATCGGCTGAGATTGAACCGGCTGAGATTGAAAAGGACAAGCACAGAGAAATCGCCACTAAAATTGAGGCAGTCCGGTTAATTCGATGGCGAAGACTCATGATCTCCCCGGCGGTGCTTTTTCATGGTCTCATACACTTGCATCTCTCGCTCCGCGTCTTCCGTACGGGAGTCGCGGCGGTAGGCCATGGAGAGCTGGTAATGGATGTAATCGCTGGCAGGGCTTAGCTTCGCGCTGGTCTCGAGATTTGCAATGGCCGTCTTGGCATCTCCCTGTTCGAGTTGAAGTTTGCCTAACTGGTAGAAAGCGTCGGCATAAGTGGGATTCTGCGAGACCACTTCGCGCAGCAGAACCTGGCCTTCGTCTTTTTTCTGCATCTGAATCAGCGAATATGCCAGATGATATTTGGTGGTCGCATCTTTCGGATCCAGCGCGAGAGCGGCGCGAAATTCCTGGGCAGCGTCGGCCTGCGTGGCTTCGTGCATTAAAGAAAGCCCCAGGAGGAAGTGCGTTCGCGCCTGGCTGGGATCGAGCGCCAGAGCCTTCCGGTACTCCTCAATCGCCGTGCCATAGAGCTTTTGATCGGCGTAAGCTTCCCCGATCGCCACGTGAACGCCCGCCGAATCCGGGTTCGCCTGTTCCAGAGACTTCATCCGCGCCATTCCTTCGTCGTACTTCCCTGTTTTCGCCAGGGAAACAGCGTAGGCGAGGGCCAGGCCGGGGTCCGTGCTCACTTCTTCCGCCTTCAAGAGCTGCAAGGTTTCGATCACCGCGGAATATTTTTCGACTTCAAAGTAGCTCAGGCCGAGAGCGGCCCGCGCCCGCATGTCGTCGGGATGCTGCTCCAGGTGGTGCCACAGCGGCGTAATGGCGTCAGCATACTGCGCCGCGTAGAAGGCCGCCATGCCGAGATTTCGGTCGAGAGTTGGAAGAGAAGAGTCCCACGTAGCCGCCTTCCGGAAATAATTCTCTGCGGCAATGAAGTCATTCTGACCCGCCGCCGCCACGCCAAGATTGTTGTAGGCGTCCGCCATACCGGGTTTGAGTTGATCGAGGTAGGCCTCCAACTTTTGTTTTTCCGCCGCTTGCTCGGGAGTTGCATCCGGGCGGACTTGATTTTCTTTGGCGGAGACAGGAATCACATCCTGGGGCTTGCCATTTCTCTCCGCTTCGGGATGCGTCTGCTCGCGCAGTTCGGCGGAAAGTTTAAGTTCCTTCGCCCCTTCGTCGCGGCGGCCGGACTGGATGAGGATGCGTCCCAGCACGTAGTGGGCACGGTGAATCTGATAGCCGCCGCGGGAGGGATCGGTGGTAAGGGCTATGGCCTTGCGCATGGCCGCTTCCGCTTCCACGGGACGGTCCTGGCCGGCGTAAAGCTCGCCTAGATAGATCAGAGGGTCGGGATTATCGGACGCCAGTTCGGAAGCCCGTTTCAGCTCTTTCTCGGCTTCCTCCGGCCGGCGCTGCTTCAAGGCGACATTGCCCAGTTCGTAGTGGGCGCGGAAATCATTAGGATTGTTCTTGATCTCCTCCCGTTGCTCTTGCGCGTCTTCGTCCCAGCCTTTGTCTTCGTCGCGATGGAGGTAGGCTAGTCCCATGAAGTAATGAGCCTGGGTAATCTTGGGATTCTTGGCCAAAGCCCGCTTGAATTCTTCGATAGCTTTGTCGGCATACTCTGTACTCCAGTAGGCGTATCCGAAGCGGAGGTGAAGCTGCGCCGTATCTCCAAGGCCGGCGATCATCTCGTCGAACAGCAAGCGCACACGGTTCAAGTCTTTCAAGTGCAGGTAAGTCAAGGCGAGGTTATAACCCACTTCGAAGGTGGAGTTGGCCACTACGGCGATCTCTAATTGCGCCTTCGCGCCGGCGAAGTCGCCTTGTTCGTACAAAATGCGCCCCAGCGTGTAATGGGCGTGGGTCGAGTCCGGCACAATTTGCAGAGCCTTTTCGGCCTGTGACTTTGCTTCGGCGTAGTCTTCTTTCTCCAGGCACAGAAGCGCGTAGTCGAGACGAAGATCGGGATTTTTCGGAGCGACGGCTAGAGCGTCTTTGAACAGCGTGTCCGCCGTAGCCAGATCGCCCTGATGCGTGCGGGCATTGGCCGTTCGGCGCAAAGCTTCGGCAAGGAAGGCTTTGTACTCGGCTGCGGCATGTTCATGGTCGCCGCCGATGGCAAAGGTACGGGCGGCATCGTAGTGCTGCTCAAGCTGATCTGGCTCCGCGGCGGGAGCCGTGGGCTTCGGCTTGGCGGTCTGGGCAGCTGCTTGAAAAAGGAATAGAGCGAACACCGGCACAAGGGCGAAGAGGCGAATCAGAAGGGATCGTGAGTGCTGGCGTTTACTCAAGGACGCGGAGGAACTGCTGGGAAGCATTGTTAGAACAGAATAAAGGGTGAGGCCCGACTTTCGTCAAGCCTCACCCTTTGAGCTAGAGAACGGCCAGATTAGAAATCAACCTTTAGGCCGTATTGAATCTGGCGCGGACCGCGATCGTTTTCGACTTTTCCGAAAGAGCTCTGCACCTGCCCGACGATGGTTTGAGTACAGGGTGGCGTGGTACATGCGCTATTGGGCAAGGGCCACGTCGTGGAGTTAGTCTTCCAGAAAACGGAGTTGTCCGCGTAACCAGAGCACCACGGCGTAAGCGGGTTTGAGCTGGAGCCCACGCCGCAAACCGTCCCGGAATTCGACAAGGAGAGATCCATGCCGGTCGAGTTAAATTGAGTCTTGTTAAAGAGGTTGAAGAAATCAAGCTCGAATTGCATTCTAACTCGCTCCGTGATCTTGAAGTTCTTGCGGAGCGAGAAGTCGGTATCTGCAATGCCCGGCCCCGAGCAGATTCCGCGAGGCGAGGTGGGATTGGCACCCAGTTGGTAGTGATCCAGGGTGAACAGGTTGGAATTAATCCACTGATTTCCGGATCCACCGCAGGATTGTCCTCCCACAAGGTTAGGCCGCTCATTTTCGCTCTGTCCAGTTCCCATGAGACCACCTGGAGGACCACCGCTGCCAGATAGGACTGTGAGCGAAGGACCGCTGGCATACGTGAGAATGGTGCTGGCCTGCCACCCTCCAGCTGTGTTCCGCAGCGCTCCGCTGTGCCCATCAAGCGTAGGAAGGTTGTAAACAATGTTTCCGGTAAAGACTTGGGGACGATTCAGCGTAGTTGGGCCGTAGTCAAGATGGTGGTCGGCCGGATTGAGGAACGTGTTGCCCGCATCCGTGCCGCCGCTGGAATCGCCGATATCCGTATTGGCCAAGGACTTGGACCAAGTGTAGGCGAACTGCGCATCTAAATTCTTAAGTCGCGAGCGGAGCAGAGCCTGCAAAGCGTTGTAGTTAGACGCCGATTCGTATTGCTGTTGCGCAATGAAGCCAAAGTTACCCGCGCCATAGGGGCGTACTGTGTTTGAGTTGCCGAGCGCGAAGGCGACGCGCTCGTCTACCGGGACTGGATTCGCGTCCGATATGTCGAGAAGGTGATAGCCACGGTTTCCGACATAGCCCAATTGAAGCTTGGTATTTCTGAATAGCTCCCGCTCAAACGTCAGGTTGTATTGCAACGTGTTGGGGATGGCCGAAGTCTGCTCATAGGATCGGCTGGGCGCACCTGAGGCGGTCAGGTTCGTCGGCGCAACGTCCAGTTGGCGCTCGAAGCTGGAGCTGAGAACGAACGGAGTGTTTGCGGCTCCGGCTTCGCGGATGGCGACGCGATCACGCTGGAAGAACTGCCCAATTCCTGCACGAATTGAAGTTTTGCCGTCTCCATAGGGATCCCAAGCGATGCCGAGGCGCGGAGCAAAGAGGTGGTTATTATTAGGAACCAAAGCTCGATTCGAGGAGAGGACGGCACCCGCACCCGCGCCGTTGGGCAAAGCATTACATGCGGCCAATCCCGGCTTAAGCACCCACATACCGTTGCAGGGCGTACCACCAAGGGCTGCATTGTAGAGATTGGGAATGAAGGTGGAATACTGGTCGTTCCCGGTGTAGGGCTGGCGAAGTTCCGAGTAGCGCAGGCCGTAGTCGACAGTCAGATTGCGACGGGCCTTCCAACTGTCCTGGAAGTAAACTTCGTAATCATGCCAGCGCATTAAAGCGTAGGCATTGGTGGTTGCCTCGGAACCACCCCAGGTTTGTTGATTCCAGAGAAGGTCGAAGACACCATTTCCGCTGCTGCCCGGCCCCCCCGCTGTGGCCGGACCGGCGCTTGTCGTGCTCCAGTATGAGGAGTTCTCACCGGAGCTGTTGCTATTGATTTCGTTTTTCTGGTTGTTGGTAGCAATGAAGCCGACTTTGAAGGTGTGAGCCCCGTGCACTTTGGAGAAGTCGTCCTTCATAATCAAGAGTTGCTCATTGTTGTACCAAGGGCCCATGTCAGAGATGCCACCCACCGCAGCGCCGCCGCCCTGGTAGTTTCCTGTACCCGCGATGGCGCTCCAGAACAGAGGCTGACCAGTTCCCGCAGCTCCGCCAAACTTAGAGCTGTACCCAAAGAGTGCCGGATTGGCTGCATTGATTTGCTCAACCAATGCGGTTGGTGAAAGGCCGTTCTGACCAGTCCCTCCCTGGGTGACGGTAATTCGATTCATGGCGTAGGACAATTGAAAGTCGTTTACCGCCGTCCCGCCAAAGAGCTTGGTGAGTTTTACCGTGGCTTGCCGACCAGGCTGCGACCAACTGCCTTCCACCGCAGGGTAAATGTCATCGCCCCAGTATCCCAGGGTGTTTGGTGCAGGGTTTGACCAAGAGTCATTGGTAAAGCGGCCGAATAACTTCCACGTTTTGGTGACATTGAAGTCGATACGAACGTTATCTTCGCGCCAAGGAACTGAGGTGCTTTGCGTGAATCCCCAGTTATCGCAGTTGGTAACGTTGGTTAGATTTGGCGCAGGATAGGTATCCTTCGCCATGGTCTGTCCGCCTATGGAGAGTCCTCCCGGTGCGGGTACCTGGGAAATGTTCGTTACAACCGTTCCATTAATTGTTGGCGCGTTCTCGCAGGGCGATCCGTCACTATTCGTGCGAAGTGCGGAAAAATCACCGTTGAGTTCAGCCAATGTCGGAACTTCGGCAAAACGAGCAGCTCCACGAAGTTCCTTGTTCCACTCTTCGGATTCGAAGAAGAACAGGCGGTCTTTGATGATGGGACCGCCAACGTTGAAGCCATAGTCGTTGCGGTGGAGAGCGCTGCGCGGAACGTCGTGCTGATTATTGAAATAATCGTTGGCATTCAGCGCGGTGTTGCGTCCATCGTAGAATCCGCCGCCGTGGATGGCGTTGGTTCCACCGCGGGTGATGATCGAGATGACGCCGCCGGAAGCCTGGCCGTATTCCGCACCGTAGCTATTGGTGAGGATCTTCATTTCGTCGATCGCCTGGATCGACGGATAGAGAAGAATCGTGCGGTTCGAACCGATATCGTTGTTATTGACGCCGTCTACCAGAAACAGGTTACCGGTAACGTTATTGCCGTTAATCGAGAAATCGACGCCGGCTTCCAGGCCTTTGTGGATGGTGCTGAACGCATCCAGAGGAGAGACGCCGGGGGTGAGCTGGGTGAGTTCGACGAAGTTGCGGCCATTCAGCGGCAGCTCGCGGACTTCGTTGCCTTCCACCGTTGTCGACAGCACGCCGCTGGCAGTTTCCACCTGGACGGCGCTGGCCTCGACCGTGACCTGCTCGTTGACGCTGCCAACCTGGAGAACGGCGTTGATCGTGGTAACTGTCGAGGCATCCAGTTCCACATGCCGGGAGACGGATTCCTTGAAATTCGCCATCTTGACGGTGACATCGTAGATGCCGACCGGCAAATCGGGAGCGGTGAAGAGGCCTTTGCCGTCGCTCATGACGTTGCGGGTGTCGTCGGTGGCGACGTTACGGATGGATACTTGCGCATTGGCCACGGCGGCGCCTTGCGGGTCGGTTACCACACCTTGAATGGTTCCGGTGATGGTCTGCGCGCCGGCGGACAACGCGGCACATAAGACGCACAAACCGATGAGTAACAGCCAACCTGAGCTCCTGCGCATGTTCTGCCTCCACTAAAGTTGTTCCAGACGGGTAGCTCTGTGGGTGAGAATAACGTTTTTATACTAACGTTTTTGTACTAGAGAACCCGCGCTGGTATTAAGCGGCAGACAGATAACAGTTGTCAAGCACAAAATCGATTTTCCGGATTAATTTGACAATTGGGTTATCCCGTCAGGTTCGCCCCGGGAAGACCGTCGGCCGTGAAGGGCCGTAGTTTTCCCACAATGGATGGCACTCCAGGCGGGCCACGCCTGACGTCACTGGGCCGGACGTGCATTCGCCGGGTGGGGGAAGTAGAGAATCCACATTAATCCCGTGGCGGCGGCGGGAACCGCCAGTCCGATTTCCAGGCTATGGAATTCATGGGAAGCATAACCGACCGTCCAAGGCAGGAAAGCGCCTCCGAGATTGGCCATGTTGAACATAAAAGACCCAACGCGTGCGGCCGCTGCTCCGAATTCGTGCGACAAGCGGGAGATAGTAATCGGGTAAACGGCGGCGAGCCCCAGTCCTGCAATCGAAACGCTGGTCACGACCGGGGGAAAGGTGCGGGAGAAAACCAGTCCCACCATTCCAAGAAAAGCGACGAGGAGTCCGGCCCGCGCCATCTTCATTTCGTCCGTCTTCTTCAGTGTGAAATTCGCCATCCATCTTCCAATCATCAGTGCGGCGAAAAAGAACGACGGCGTCATCACCGACAAAGTCGGCGACGAATTTTCCAGACTCCTGGCATAGGTGGCGATCCAACCGCCGAATGCGTTCTCGGTACCCACATATAAGAAAAATAACGCACCTAGGACGAATAACGACCGCCAACTCCAACTAGGGGTCGCAGCTTGGGACGCCAAATCCTGCCGGGCTGTGGCTGGAACGATAGAGGGTGGCGCGACCATCAAAAGACAGGCCAGAAGCAGAAGTCCGGCAATCAGGACGAGCAACAGTTGGATGTGATGAACCTTCGCCGCCACGGCCACGATAAAAGGGCAGGCCACGGCTCCCGCGCTCCACCAAAAATTAAGCAGATTGATGGCCGCGCTCCGGCGCTCCGGGTTCATGGCCGCGATCAACAAGTTGCAAGCCGGAATCGCAAGGCCGAGACCGGCTCCGTAGCAAGCAATGCAGATCGGCCCCCCGGAACGAGAACTGAACGACAAGGCTCCCACACCCACAGCGGTAGCGAAAAGGCCGGCGCTGATCGTGAAGCGAAATCCCCAGCGGGAAACAAAGGTCCCGGAAAGACCCACCCCGAGCGTGGATCCCAGAAATTGCGCCGTGAAAAGCGAACCGGCTTGCAGATAGTTCAACGACCAACGGGCAGACAAGATCGGCAACAGGGGACCCAGGAGCACCGTGACGATTCCGATAGGGACGATGGCAGCGTGCGCCGCCATGTTCGTCGAGGAGATGAAACGGCTTCGCGACATTTCTGCGAGACGCATGTAATTCCTGGCGTACGCAACAATAAGCACCGACATCGACTCACCGCATCCTCAGGACGCGGCGGCGGCAGAGTTGGGGGCCTGAGCCGTGGACTGCCGTATTACGAGCTCGGGTTCGATCGGGATTTCCGCCGGGGAATCCTTTGCGCCATCAATCCGCGCCAGCAAAGTTCTTGCGGCGAGACGTCCCATATCGGCCAACGGCTGCCGAACCGTGGTCAGGGTCGGAGTGCTGAAGGCCGCGCCCTGGATATCGTCAAACCCAATCACCGAAATATCCTGCGGCACCCGCAGCCCGGCCTCCTGGATTGCTCGAATGGCGCCCAGCGCGGAAATGTCGTTATAGGCGAAGAGTGCGGTAAAAGGAACTTTGCGTTCCAGAAGCTGTTTGGCAAAGGGATAGCCGAGTTGCGGGGTAGGATCGTCGATATCGATTTGTACGGTGAGCTCGGGCTTAATCCTGATTTTCAGCTCTTCTGCCACCTGACAAATCGCCCGCCAGCGGTATTCCGAATCCGAACTGAAGGGCTGTCCTTTCATGAAGGCAATGTTCTTGTGCCCCAGTTGGAGCAAGTGGTTGAGCGCAATGCGAGCCGCATGCTGATGATCCAGAACGATATTCGTCACGCCAGGCAAATTCTTGTGGCCGGGCACGGCAACTGTGGGCAACAGCAGCGCTTCGGTCAATTGCATGTCCACGGTGATGAAGCCTTCGACGCCGCGTTGCATGAGCAGATGAGAGTATCGCTTGAGCAATTCGGGATTGTGACGGTGAACAACAGTGAGAAAGAAATAGTCTTTTTCCCTGAGATATTCTTCAATGCCGCTAATCACCAGAGACCCGTAGGAATCGCCGATCTCCTCCGCGATGACTCCAATCATGTAGGTGCGCTTATTGCGCAGGCTGCGGGCAAAGAAATTAGGGCGATAGTCCAATTCCTTCGCGGCGGCGTGAATCCGGTTCTTGGTTTTCTGTGGAATGGAACGGGCGGAAGGAGCATCGTTCAGAACTGCGGAAACTGTGCCGGGCGTGAGCCCGACGTGCTGGGCAACCATTTTTAGCGTGACTACAGTCGATTTAGGACGGGGCTTTCTGACTTGGCCCATAATATTTAAGATCGTCTCCGATCGGTTCGAATCACGGCAAAAGGCTCAATCTTTGTCAGTGGTCTCTTATATCAGATGCACAGAGTTTCCACCGGAAGTCGGATCTCGCCAGCTGGGAAGGTGTGCGAACGCCCTCGGTTCCAAAAAGCATTTTACTTGTTTGCAGAGCGGGTTAATGTTATACACAATAACGATTTTCTAGGTTAGTCTTGCTCGCGCTGTCATAAATCGGGGGCCACTGGTTTCGCACGCCGGAAGCGCACGGCATCATCGGGAACTTTCGCGCGTCCATGGATATGAGGCGGGCGGGAATTTGGGCGATGGAAATGACTGCGCCGCCGTCCCTGCAATCAAATGACGCCCGTGCCTTCCAATTCGTGCTTGTGGTTGGGAGCTCTGATCGTTTTGCCGCTGTTGGCAGGTTGCGGTGGTGGCAGCGTGGGTCCTCAGCCGCCGCAGCAATCACAGCCGAACGCCCAGGTACAGGTTGCGAAGACGAGCGCGGGCCCTATGAACCTGGCAATGTCCACCTCGTTCCAACCGGCGGAATGGGACTACCAGTTCTTCTCCCTCAACCCTACCGCGACCACGACTCTGGGAAACTTGCTGCCGCAGCACATCCGCTTGCAGGGGGTTTCAGAAGGAGTTCCTCAGGGAGCGGCTGACAGCGCTTCCACCGCATGGGATTTTGCGACTCTCGATGCGATCACCCAACCGGTGTTGAGCGTGGGCGATCATAGCCCCGAGTTTCAGCTCGCAAAAGCGCCGCCGTTTATGTACAGCGGAGACGACAGCGGCAACGATTTCTCCGATCTCACCTTCCAGCAATTCGCAGGCTACGCGCAGAATTTAATTCTCTATTACAACAAGGGCGGATTTACCGCGAGTGGCCAGAGCTATGTCTCGCCCTCTTATCCAACCGACACAATTACATGGTGGGGCATTTACAACGAACCCAATATCAACAATGGTCTTACGCCGCAGCAGTACGCAACTATGTACAACGCTCTGGTGCCCGCGATGCAGACGGTCGATCCTTCGATCAAGTTTGTGGCGATGGAGCTGGCGGATTTCTCTGGGCAACCACAAGCCTGGCTGCCCCCGTTCGTGAGCCCAAGCGGCGGAGTCACCGCTCAAGTAGATGTGATGGCTACACATTTTTACTCCACCTGCAATCAGGCGGATGACGATGCCACGGTGTTTGCCACCATTCCCAATAACTTCGTACCCGATGTGCAATATTTCTATTCCGAGATGGCGACGAATCCGGCCTTGGCCTCGGTTCCGCTGTGGGTCACGGAGAACAATGTGAACGCCGATTATGATAAAGGAGGCGGCATCAGCGCCTGCAACGGTACTCCATTTGTTCTCGATCAGCGCGGATCGAGCGCCTTCTTTGCGGCGTGGCGGCCTTACGTTTTTTCGCAGTTTGCCAAGGCGGGAGTTCAGGCACTCTACCACTGGGATTTCGACGCCGATGCGCAGTTCGGCGAGGTCGATTACAACACCGACGCTTTGCAACTCAGCTATTGGGTTGACTATTGGCTGGCGCGCATGTTCCCTTCCCCGCCGGGGGCAAGCATTCTGCAAACCACCAACAGCGATGACACCGAAATTGAAGTGCTCGCCGCACAAAACCCCGATGGCAGCGTAGTAATAATGATCGCGAACCATGCCATCAACGCGCCCACCGACAATAATGGTCCTGGTGCGCCGCGGACGATTGCTGTCGATGTTTCCGCGTTGGGTTCATTCCAGTCTAGCAGTCTCTTAACCATCGACGCCAATACGAGCGTGAGTTCCGGTCCTACCGCGTCCTCGGTTACGCCGAGCGCTCACATGACGGTAACTCTCAACGGCTATGGCGTCGCCTTCTTGACCTTAAAATAAACTCCCAACGCATCGAGTGCTTCCGATTGCCGCGCTGTGATACCCTGCCTCGGAATGAGGTACCAATCATGCAGGATTTCCTCCGAGCGGCCAGAGTCGCGTTCGCGGCCATGATCTTCGCATCGACCGCTCTGGCTCAGCAATCTGGCCACTTGCCAGCGCCCAAAGAAGGCGACTACGTTGCGCGCAACTTCCATTTCAAGTCGGGCGAAACGCTGCCTGAATTAAACCTGCACTATCGAACTTTTGGAAGTCCCACGCGTGACGCAAGCGGCAAGGTTACAAATGCCGTGTTGCTTTTGCACGGCACCAGCGGTACCGGCGAACAGTTCCTCGCCCCGCAGTTTGCCGGCGTATTGTTTGGACCGGGGCAACTGCTCGACATCGGTCACTATTACCTCATTCTGCCGGATAACATCGGCCATGGAAAATCCAGCAAACCGAGTGACGGCATGCACGCTCATTTTCCGCAATACGATTACGACGACATGGTTGCGGCGCAGCACGAGATGCTGGAAAAAGGGATGGGCGTGAACCATCTGCGCCTGATTCTAGGCACTTCCATGGGATGCATGCATTCCTGGGTGTGGGGCGAAACTTATCCGGATTTTATGGATGCGCTTATGTCTCTGGCCTGCCAGCCGGTGCAAATTGCGGGACGGAATCGCCTGTGGCGCAAGATGGTCATCGACGGAATCCGCAACGATCCGGATTGGAAGAATGGCGACTATACCACCCAGCCGCGCGCAGGGCTGGAGACAGCGGCCGACATGTTCTACATCGCCGGAGGCGCGCCGCTTCAGTTGCAGAAAATGCTTTCCACCCGGGAGGCGACAGACGCGGCGGATTCCGCCTATGTCAAGCGTTTCGTCGCGGCGCACGACGCGAATGACCTGCTCTACGCGGTGAGCGCATCGTGGGACTATGATCCTTCTGCCGCGCTGGAGAAAATCACGGTTCCGCTGATGTTTGTGAATTCAGCCGACGATTTTATCAACCCTCCGGAACTCGGCATTGCCGAACGCGAAATCAAGCGCGTGAAAAAAGGACGGTTCGTCCTGATTCCCATCTCCAACCAAACCCATGGCCACGGCACGCATACCTGGGCAGCGGTATGGCAGCAGTATTTGAAGGACTTGCTGGACGCCAGCCAGCACTAGAGACTCCAGCCGAATCATTCGCTGGAATAATCTCCACAAGTGCGAGAGAATATCAAGGTTGTGCTTTGGCGGAGAAAAAACCGTCCTTATACCCCGCAATCACGCCTGCGAGGTCTTCCGCATTCCGCCGGGGAATGTGCAATCCACGTTTGATTGAACCGGGAGAAAACTAACCATCATGGCCACCATCACAATCGAAGTCGAGGCGGCAGCGCGCAGTCCTCGGAACTCGAAACTGGAGCGTTGGGTCGAAGAAGTGGCCCAGATGTGCAAACCCTACAGGATCCACTGGTGTGATGGATCGGCTGAGGAATATCAGGCGATGCTGCGGTTGCTGGTGCTTACCGGGACGGCGATCCCACTCGATCAGGAGAAGCGGCCAAACAGCTACCTGGTGCGGTCGGATCCCGCGGATGTGGCGCGGGTTGAGGACCAGACATTCATCTGCTCGCGGACGAAGGAAGAAGCAGGTCCAACCAACAATTGGGAAGAGCCGGCGAAGATGAAGCAGACGCTCGCAGGACTGTTTGCGGGCTGCATGGCCGGTCGCACCATGTTCGTGGTGCCCTACAGCATGGGCCCGATAGGATCGCCGATCTCGAAGATTGGCGTGGAGATTACGGATTCGGTGTACGTCGTCGTCAGCATGCACATCATGTCGCGCGTGGGAAGCCACGTGCTTGACGTTCTGGGCACGGACGGGGAGTTTGTGCGCGGCCTGCACTCGGTGGGCGCGCCACTCGGCCCCAACCAGCCAGACTCGCCGTGGAATTGCAACAAGGAACACAAATACATTTGCCATTTTCCGGAGACCCGGGAGATCTGGTCGTTTGGCTCCGGTTACGGTGGCAACGCGTTGCTGGGGAAGAAGTGCCATGCGCTGCGAATCGCCTCTGTACAGGCGCGCGACGAAGGTTGGATGGCCGAGCACATGCTGATTCTGAAGTTGATCAGCCCGTCGGGCCACGCCAAGTACATGACCGGCGCATTTCCATCGGCGTGTGGCAAGACTAACTTGTCGATGATGATTCCGACTCTTCCCGGCTGGAAGGTTGAGACCATCGGGGATGACATTGCATGGATGAAATTTGGCGCCGATGGGCGGCTTTACGCCATCAATCCGGAGTTCGGCTTTTTCGGCGTGGCGCCGGGCACGAGCATGAAGTCGAATGCCAACGCGATGCGGAGCGTGACCCACGATTCGATTTTTACGAATTGCGCCATGACCATGGATGGCGATGTTTGGTGGGAGGGAATGACCGAGGAAAAGCCCGCCAAATTGATTGACTGGCTGCGAAGGCCGTGGACTCCGGAGTCAGGGCGGAAGGCGGCACATCCGAACTCTCGATTTACTTGTGCGGCCACGCAATGCCCGGTAATCGCTCCGGAGTGGGAAGACCCAAGAGGTGTGCCAATCGATGCGATCCTTTTCGGTGGACGGCGCGCGGGAATCGTTCCGCTGATCACGGAAGCGTTCAACTGGCAGCACGGAACATTTCTGGGAGCCACGGTGAGCAGTGAGACCACCGCCGCCATCACGGGAAAAGTTGGGCAATTGCGCCGCGATCCCATGGCGATGCTTCCCTTTTGCGGCTACCACATGGGTGACTACTTTGCGCACTGGCTACAGATCGGCAAGCACGCCAGCGCGTCGAAGCTGCCCAAGATTTTCTACGTCAACTGGTTTCGCCAGGACAAGGGCGGCAATTACTTATGGCCGGGTTACGGCGAAAACAGCCGCGTGCTGAAATGGATCTTTGAACGCTGCCAAGGCAAAGTTCACGCCAATGAGACTCCCATCGGGCGCATTCCCGAAGTCGCCGATCTCGACACGAGAGGGTTGGACATCCAAGGCGCGCGTGTGGACGAACTGCTGAGCGTCGATATTGACGGCTGGCTGGCAGAGGTGCCATTGATCAAGGAACACTTCGCGCACTTCGGCAGCCATCTGCCGGAGGGATTGAATGCCGAAGTGATAGCTCTCGAAGAGCGGTTGCTGGCGGCGAAGCGGTAGCAGTTGCCGGTTACAGCCGTATCTTAATTTCCCCGCGGCAGCGCCGTTTTGATATAGTTCCCCACTGTTATGCCGCGTTCCGCGATGAACGAAGCGAATCCTCCTGGGCCTGTGCCCGTACCGAACTCATCTGACTCACTCACGCGCAATCAGATTCGCGGCTTCTGGGCGTCGTGGGGTGGATGGACCCTCGACGGCATGGATTCGTTCGTGTACGCGCTGGTGCTCGTCCCCTCGCTGCGCGAACTGCTGCCGCGCTCTGGCATCGCGGCCACCAAAGCCAACATCGGGCAATACGGCGGCTTGCTGTTCGCTCTCTTCCTGGTGGGCTGGGGGCTGGCATTTTTATGGGGGCCGGTGGGAGACAAGTTTGGCCGCGTGCGCACCCTGATGCTCACGATCGTCTGGTATTCGGTGTTCACTTTTCTGAGCGCATTCGTCACCAGCGTTTGGCAGCTGGCCATTTTGCGTTTGCTGGCAGGCATCGGCATTGGCGGAGAATGGGCCATGGGCGGGACGTTTGTGGCCGAAGAATGGCCCGAAAGCCGGCGCCGCATGGGCGCGGGCTTTATGCACACGGGGTATTACGTCGGCATATTTCTGGCCGCGCTGGCCAACTACGGCATTGGCAGCCACTATGGCTGGCGCGCGATGTTTATTGTCGGCGGGGCGCCGGCGCTTCTGCTGGCTTGGATTCGGCACGGCGTTGTGGAACCGGCGGCATGGAAAAAGAAAGAAAGCGTGGTCCGGTCATGGGCCGTTTGGCGTCCCTTTGCCACGTTATTTTCCCCGGCCTGGCGCCGGCGGACCGTTATCAACGCCTTGTTGATGCTGGCTTCCATCTGCGGCCTGTGGGCGGGAACGGTTTATGTGCCCGCAGCCATCACGGCGCTGGCCGAGGCGGGCGGGCGGGTTGGTCCGCAAGCGGCGCAGTTGGCCTCCTGGGGCGTCATGCTGGTCTCGTTCGCAACCATCTTGGGTTGTCTGGCAATGCCGTGGCTGGCCGAGAGGTTTGGCCGGCGTGGGGCCCTCGCGCTTTTTTTCGCGCTGATGATGGTCTTTATCGCGCTAACGTTCGGCAAAGTTTTTTATCTTGGCCCGTCCGCGCTTCCGTGGTTTTTCATTTGTTTATTTTTTCTCGGATTGGGCGGCGCCAACTTCGCCGTCTACACTTTGTGGCTGCCGGAGCAATATCCCACGGAATGCCGGGCCAGCGCTTTCGCGTTTTCCACGTCGTTCGCGCGATTCGGTGGCGCGGGAATCACTTTTCTGGTAGGAGCCAGCGTCCGACATTTCGGATCGCTGGGAACTCCGGTGGCGATGACCGCGATCGCTTTCGCCGTGGGACTGCTTCTGATTCCATTTGCCGCGGAGACCCGCGGGAAAACCCTGCCTGGCTAGCGCGGCAGCTTTCCCTCGCAACCACAGATCCCGCCCGTCCACGCTCCTAATGTTTCACTCATATTCTGTCGATAATCCTGTCGTAAGCATCCGCGTGCAATCCGTGTAGCCCCGTACCTCATAGCTTGCGCTGGATGCTTAGGTGCGCAGGAGCCGGAATGAAACGTACGCTGGGAAAGAAGCTGGGACTGGGCTTTGGGGTGGTACTGGCCTTGATGGTGTTCAGTTCCACGATGAGGTACGTGAAGTTTCGCAGCATCAAGCGGATGGAGGACGCAGCATTCGAAATTCGGGTTCCTTCGCTGAAAGCCGCGATCCGGTTGCAGCGCGATTTGAATCAGACTCAGGTCAAAGGCCGCCAGGCGATCCTCGCCGGAAGCCAACCGGCGCGACTGCAAGAAGCGAAGAAATTGTTCGAGGGCACTTGGCGCGACATTGAAAAAGACATGGCCGGGATGGACCAACTGGCACCCGGGTGGAGCAAGCAAGAGGACCGCGACCGGCTCGCGGAGATTAAGAGGCAACTTCCCCTGCTGCGCGCCGTCCAGGAGACCGCAATAAGAGAGGCAGCAAGCGGCAAGCGCGATGCCCTTGTGAAAGCGGGAAACGAGTCCGCGGACCTGGCAACTCCGATCAACATTGCCATGAAGAAATCGCTCGGCAGCATGGCGGATTCATTCGACGAGCTGGTGGATGAGAGCCGAGAAAAATTGGGCGCTGACAATCTCTCTCTAAATCTGACCCTTACGGCAATCGCTCTCGCCGCCCTCGCCATCGGGATTCCTGTGGCTATTTTCCTGAGTCGAAACATCTCCGGCGCGACCCGCTCCGTCCTGGTCCAGGCCGAGGCCATTGCCGCAGGCGACCTGACCTGTGAGGACCTTACCGTCCGTAGTCAAGACGAATTAGGGGATCTGACGACGGCCATCAACAAAATGAAGGGAAACCTGAAGCGGATGATTTTGGACATCTCGGAAAACTCCCTCCAGGTGGCGAGCGCGAGTGAGGAGCTTTCATCTTCCGCCACTCTGCAGGCGCAGGGCGCGGATCATCAGAAGGATCAAACCACGCAGGTCGCAACCGCCATGCAGGAGATGTCCAGCACGGTGCAGCAGGTTTCGGAGAACTGCACGAATGCGGCGGAAGCGTCGCGCCGGGCCGCAGAAACTGCGCGCGAAGGCGGAGTTGTTGTCGAGAAGGTTCTCGCCCAGATGCGATCGATTGCAGAATCCGTGGCCAAAACCGCGAAGGAAATGGGCGAATTGGCCCACAGCACCAACCAGATCGGGCGCATTGCCGGAGTCATCGACGACATTGCCGACCAAACCAATCTCCTTGCCCTCAACGCCGCCATCGAGGCTGCGCGCGCGGGCGAACAAGGGCGCGGCTTTGCCGTGGTGGCCGACGAAGTCCGTAAACTGGCCGAGCGTACAACCACCGCGACCAAAGAAATAGCTCAAATGATCACGACCATCCAGGCCGGAACCAACGGTGCGATCAAGGCCATGGAAAGCGGCACCCAACAAGTACAGGAAGGAGTCACATCCACGGCGCGGGCGGGCGAATCCTTGCAACAAATCATCCACATGTCGGAGGAAGTGGGATCGATGATTGCCTCCATTGCTACGGCAGCTGCAGAACAATCGGGGGCAACGGCCGATGTCAATCAAAGTATGGACCAGATCGCGCAACTGGGGAAGGAGTCGGCGGTGGCGGCGCAGCAGTCCGCGAAAGCTTGCCAGGACTTGTCGGAACTGGCCCTCGCCCTGCAGAACATGGTGGGCAGCTTCAAGCTGCAGGCGGAGAGCGAGGACAAATTTCAGTCTCAGGATCTGGAGCGGCCAAAAGCTTTAGCGGCAGCGGCACATTAGAAGACGCTTTGTAGAATCAAAGACGGCTCTCTTCCGCAAAGAAAAGAAGAGAGCCTACCGCCTTATTGTCATTGCTTCTTTCGTTAGGCCACGCCTTGCGCCTTTAACGGGGCAGTGGCATTTGCATCGACGACCGAAGGAGTCCGCTCCGAATCTCTGACAACGCGAGCTGCCAGGGGCTTCAGCCAGAGCAATGCCATGAATGCAGCCACTAGATCGCACGCAATCATCGCCCAAAAGACTTTCGTCCAGGAGCCAGTCTTCTCGAACAGCCAAGCCGCGCCGGGAGCCGCAAACAGCGTGGCCAAGCCCTTGGCGGTATAGACGATCCCGTAATTCGTGGTAGCCCACTTCTTGCCATACAAATCGGCGGTGATCGAGGGGAACAGCGAGTAGATGTTGCCCCATGCGAAGAAGCACAGACCGGAGAGCGCGATAAACCAGATGGGATGGCTAATCAACCGCAGTAGAGCGAACACGGCAAACGCTTCCAGAACGAAAGAGATAAAGATCGCGTTCTCCCGGCCGATGTGGTCGGACACCCACCCCCAGAAAGGCCGGGTCAGACCATTCAAGATACGATCAATCTCAATAGCGAGCACCAGCGCGGTCATGCCAAAGGCCACAATCACTTTATCCACATGGTAGGAAACTGCGATGGGGCTGAGCTGCACGGTCACGACGATACCGCCAAACGCCAGCATGGTCATCATCAGATAGACCACATAAAACGAGGGCTGGCGGAGCATCTGCAAAGGTGTCATGTCGACGGCCGCAGTCTTCACTTTGGCTTTGATCTTCGCTTCCTTCTCTTTCCATCCCGGCGGCGTCCATCCCATCGGCGGTTTGGCGAGGAATAAGGCGGCCGCTAGAACGACAAAACCTTGGATAATTCCCCAAACAATGAACGTGTGCTGGTAGCCAGAGGCCTTCAGCATATTGGAGACGGGAATAATCGTCAGAGCCGTGCCTACGCCATAGGCACCTGCGGTGAAGCCGACGCACAAGCCGCGATGATCCGGAAACCACTTCAGGGCATTCCCGATTGTTCCGCCATAAACCATGCCCGCACCAACCCCCGCCAGCCCGTACCAGAAATACAAGGAGCGCAGAGATTCGGCTTCACCCGAGCCTATCCAGCCTAACCCAACCGCGAGCGCCCCCACGCCCAGCATGAAACGTGGCCCGATGCGATCCACCAGGTAGCCTTCAAACGGTACCAACCAGGTTTCAAGAGCAATGAACAGTGTGATCGTCCATTGGACGTCGAACAGGCTGGCGTGCATGTGCGCTTGAATGGGCTTGGTAAAAACAGTCCAGGCGTATTGCAAATTGGCGACGGCCATCATCGCAAAGATGCCTGCGATTAACTGGATCCAGCGGTTGGGAATACGCGAAGGATGGATCAGGGAGCTGGGTGTAACTGTCGATGCAGTCATTGGGTGCTACCTCGTCGCGGAGCATTAGACTGTCACTGTCAAACTGCTAAAACCGTCGGGCTCGAACCAAAAATATTACTGTATAGTGGTCTAGTTACCGTACCACTTGCGGCAGGGACTTTACCACGCCTGCTTTACACTGTCAACGCAAACGTATTCGCGAGCCTTCGAAATCTCCTGGCTCGGAGCTGCCGTTGGCAAGAACTGTGAGACACCCCGAACGATGCCGATCGAAGACAGCCTGCGCGCACAGATCGAAACTTATCTTTCCCACCTCGACGGATTGAGCCGCCGCGGACAGCAGTTGCGGGAAACGTTGGCTGACGATCCTTCCGACGCAGCAGCGATTACTGCCACGCGCCGCTGGCAGGAAGACTGCGGCGTCACGATGAATCAGCTCTCCGGAGGCAGCAAGGCCCATTGGCTGGCCCGCTCTTTCAGCGACGCTTTCCTGATGCGCTCCGCAGACGGCAGTGCGGCTCAAGGAGCTGCGCCCGCCGAGATCGTTCAGCAACTTCTTGGCGTGCTGGGACAAGCCGTCGCTTCGCTCTCGCAATCGGACGATGCGGCGATTGCTTCGGCGTCGTCGGTGCAACCGGCGCCCCGGCGCTTCGAATTCGTGCACAATGCGGAGATTCGGCCGGTGCTCGAACAGGCTTACGCCGATAGTCGAATCGCCCTTGAAAAAGGTGACTCCGACTTGGCGATGATGACGTTCTGCGGGATTCTGGACGCCATCATCACCGACGCCCTGGAGCACAAAGGTGCGAATGCGCTCTCTGCGCTGGGCGCGCCCGCCGGCAAGATCGCCGATTGGACGTTCGATACTCGCATCACCGTCGCTGAGAAAGCCGGCCTCACTCGCAGCGGATGCGCTCGCCTGCCGCAAGCTGCGCGGACGTACCGGAATCGAATGGATCCTGCAGGGGAAGTCTCGAATGGAATTATCACCGAGAGCGATGCACGCAAAACCGGGCAGGTGCTGCACGTCATCATGCGCGACCTCAACCCGGGCCGCTAGAGACTCCACCGCGCTGCGCCGCTCTTTCGCCATTCAATCGTTTCCCATTCGTTTCCAGTTCAATCTTCCAGATCCTGCCGAAACACCGGCTGCGACGGATCGAGACTGCCGTCGATAACCGACACCAGCAAATTTCCGAAAGCATTTGTCGCTTCAGGCAAAGAAGCGTAACCGCGCTCCCGTTGCACCGCCCCGCCGTCGGCGTAGATCAATGTGTAAAAGCGGCCGGTTGAATATTGCAGCTCGAGCAATTTGTCCGGCATGTCAGGATCGCCCTGTTGACCCAGCACATCCATCAACGCCACGGTCCACTGCCGGCCCTTTGGGTCAGTGACAACCTCGCGTTCGAGGTATTGCCATTCGTCCATGCTCCACAAAGGCATATTTATGCAAGCAGCTGCGCGATGGCTCTTCCTACCTGCGAGCCGGTAAATGGTTTCGGTATCAGCAAAACTTTCTGCGCATTTCGGGAGCGCAGGCTCGAATCCGCCTGCTCCGGCGTATCGCTGATAATCACGATGGGAAGTTCGGCGTGATTCGGATGATGCCGCACGGAATCGAATAATGCTTCGCTCATATCGAATGCTGTGCAGTCAAGCACCAGCGCATCGGCGTGCTGCTCAACAATCAAGTCGTTCACCGCTTCGGTGAATCCCGAGGCGAAGACCTCGTATCCGAGGTCACGCAGCGAGAACGTCAGCAGCTCGGCAATCTCCGGCGTGTCGTCGATCAGCAGAATGCGGGACACTACTTCTTAACCGGGCCGGTGCCAGGCAGCCGCTTCTTCTTGCCTCCCGAGGGCTCCAGATCCATCATCCAGATGCGTCCTCCGGCAGTGTAGTAGGCGCGGTGATCGTTCTCGATCATCGCTCCCCACGCCTCCAGCGTGCGCATGGCGAAGGTAACGCCCTCGAAGTTGTTGCGCGCGTGCTCCAGCACTTCGTTGGTATGCCAGTTGTCTGTGAGGATCGCATCGCCCGCGTGTACGCGCAGCACCGTGTAGTAGCGGTCAAACGCCGCTTCCGGACGCACGTCGCGCGTGGACCCGCGCTTCTTGCCTTCGGTGACGATGTAACTTTCTTGTCCTTCGGGCTCGACTTCCGGCTGCTTTTGAGTTGTGAGCGTATCGGCCTTCGTGTTCATAGAGTTTGCGCCACCGCTTCGGCTTCGGCTGCAGCCGCCATGTTGGTTAGATTTTTCGCATCTGCCGCATGGATCAACGCTTCAGGAAGCGCAACGCCCATCATCTTCCACTGTTCGTTGGCAAACTTCTGAAGGTTGGCAATGTGCTCGGCGTGGAGATGGCCGAAGCGTCCTTGCAATTTCAGGTATTCCGAAACTGGCCGCATGCTCGCCGGGCGGAAGCTGTAATTGAATTCGCGCTTCTCCGGATTCCACTCCCACATCGGATAGAGGCCGCATTCCACCACTAGCCGCCCAAGATCGATCGATCGCGGCGTCTCGTAGACGAAGCCCTTCTGGCACGGCGTATAGATCATCAAGTAGGCGGCGCCTTTGTGGTTAAGTCCCTTGCGTACCTTGTTCATCAAGTCGATGGGATAGCCCACGCTGGCCGTTGCCACATAGCAATGAGGATGGCCGGCCGCCATCATGCGAGCGAGATCTTTTGGATACAACTTCTTACCTTCCGGAACTTCCGGGCCGGGAGGCGAGAATGTCGTCATGCCGCCGTAAGGAGTGCGCGACGATGCCTGAATGCCGGTGTTGGCGTACTGCTCGTTGTCGTAGCAGATGATCAGGCAATCATGATTGCGATAGAGCGCTCCGGAGATGGACGCGAGCCCGATATCGGATGCGCTGCCGTCGCCCGCCTCGCAGATAATGTTCGGGAACTGGCCTTTCCATTTGCCTTTGCGGATCATTGCTTCATACGCGGCTGCGACACCGGCCGTGAAGCTGCCCGCACTGCCAATCTGCGTGTGCGCCCAGGGCACGTTGTAAGGCGTGCATAAATAAGAGCTGTTCGCGACATACATGCAGCCGGTCGGCCCCACCAGGATCGTGTTGTCGCCCGCGGCTTTGCTCGTCATTCTGTATTGAATGGACGGGCCGCAGCCCGCGCAGGTGCGATGGCCGGGAACGAACGGTTCCGACGACGGCAGTTCAGGGTTGTAAAATCGGGCGCCTTGGTTGGGGCTGTCGAGAATCGGCAGTAGCTGCCGTTGCACTTCTATGGTTGCCATATTAATTCTCCAATCGCAGGGCGCGAACCCCGCAGCAATTCTTTAGTAAGGACGGAGGGTGAAGTCCGCCGAAAAATTCTTACTCTTCGAATCCGACCCAGTGCGTGCGCTTTTCGATCTTGCCGCGGCGCTGGGCATCGAGCATCTTCTCCGTCATCCAATAAAATTCTTTGAGCACGATCGCCTCGCCGCCCATGCCCGCCATGAATGACATCATGAGCGGCCGCTTCTGGCTTTCGTAGAGAGCTGCGGCAGCTTCGGCGTATAAAACGCCTCCGCTGCTCACGCTACCGAGTCCCATGTTGGTTTCGATTACGCCCACAACTTTGAATTTGCTGAGAACTTCCAGGACGCGATCGGTTGGATACGGACGAATCGTACGAAGCCGCACCATTCCGACTTTCAAGCCGCGCTCCCGCATGTGCTGAATCGCAAAGCGCGCCGTCACCGCGTGCGCGCCCTGAAGAAAAAAGACGACCTCGGCATCGTCGGTCATGAACTCTTCGACCCAGGGATCGTACTTACGGCCGAAAATCTTCGCGAACTCCTCGTGCGCCTGCTCAATCACCGCCATTGATCCTTCCATCGCTCGAGCCCGCTCCAACTGAAGCGGTGGTCCCTGCTCCGGCATGATCTGCGGTCCATGCGACACGGGATGCCGCGGATCGAGAGGATACGGATGTTTGTACGGGGGCAGATATTCTTTCACTTGCCCGGAATCAGGAAGCTCAACATCGCCCGTAATGTGCGAGACGAAGAAGCCGTCCTGGCAGACCATCTGCGGCAGAAGCACGCGAGGATCCTCGCCGATTCGATACGCGATCAGGTGATTATCGAACGCTTCCTGCGCATCGCACGACCAGCCCATGATCCATCCCATATCGCGAGTGGAGAGCGCGTCGGTGTGTTCGGAGCCGAAATCGCCCGGAGGATCGAGCGTGCGGTCGGCAATCATCATCTGCACCGGCATGCGGCTGCCGGAGATTGGCGAATAAAGTTCGTACGCGAACTGCACGCCGACTCCCGAACTCCCGGTGAAAACACGCGCGCCGCTCGATGCAGCGCCGTGCGCGATGCTCAACTGCGAGTGTTCACTATCGGCCACAATGTACTCCGCATCAAGCTCGCCGTTCGCGACCATCTGCGCCAGCGCCATCATCGTCGCGGTGTAAGGGCGGATGGGGTACGCCGCGATAACATCAACATCGGCGTACTTGGCCGCCTGCGCGGAAGCGACGCAACCATTAATTCGGACTGTTCTCTTTTTTTGCTCTGCTAGCATTGGCATAATTTACTCCGCACCTTCCGCCTATCGGCGATTGCTGAACATGATTCGAGTTCGAACCTAAATATTTTTCGCGGGCCGCTCGCCCAGATTTTTCAGCTCCTGCGCCTGACGCCCATGGAGGCCGGGCGAAATGGCGAAGGCTGTATCCATGCGCACCACGCCGGTATCGAAGTCGAGCTCGGGAACGCCTTCCAGGCAGCCGGTGGGGCATTCCTCGATGCAGACGCGGCATCCTTTGCAGTAGTCGACCAGAATTTTGTACATTCCGTTCGAACGCTCCGGACGCGCGATGCACGGCTCGGGACAGACGAGGTAGCAATTGTCGCAAGCGTTGCAGGTGCCGCAACTGAAACAGCGATTCGCCTCCTCGACAGCCTGCTCTTCCGTGAACGCCTGAATCACTTCCTGCTGCGTCTTCTTGCGGCTTGCCGAAGGCAGCATATCCTGCTGCACGCGCGGGAAGTGCGGAAAGTACGTCATGTTCATGCGATTCAAATCGAAGATGACGTCGACTGCAATGGTGCGCGGTTGCAATTTTTCTCCGCGCACGGCTTTGTCCAAGTTGAACGCGACGCGTTTGCCGTCGCCCACCGCATTGACGACCATCAGCGGTTGACCGGAGCCGACTTGAGCGATATCGCCCGCCGCGAAGAAGTTCGTGTCACCCAGCCGCCCGAACTTATCCATCTTGATGGTGCCGCGCTCATTCTTGAATTCGGCAGGCAGCCAGTTGAGCGCCGCTCGTTGTCCAATGGCGATGATGACGTTGTCGACCGCGAATCGCTCGGCGGGAGCTTCGCGATCCACAGTGATAGGGGAAGCGTTGATAGCGCCGGAGAAGCGCGCCTTGTGCAGTTGCAAAGCCTCGACTTTGCCGTTGCCCAGAACCGCAGTGACTGCGCGGCCGTGTAAAAGCTCGACGCCTTCTTCGAGCATGTCGTGCAAATCTTCGGGAGACGCCGGCATTTCCTTGCTATTGCCCTCGACCGTGATCATGGTCACTTCAGCCGCGCCTTGACGCAAGGCTTCCCGCGCGCAGTCGATCGCAGTATTCCCGCCTCCAATGACCGCGACACGAGCGCCAAGCTTGACCTGTGAGCTGCCCATGCCAATGTCGCGAAGGAAAGGCAGCCCGTAGTGAACTCCGGCCTTGTCTTCGCCTTCGGCACGAACGCTGTTCGGCTCGGTGAGGCCGACGGCCAGCACGCAAGCATCGTAGTTCTTTTTCAGATCGTCCCATGTGACGTCTTTGCCGACTTCGCAATTCGTCTTGATGGTGATGCCGAGCTGTTCCAGGCGCTCGATCTCGCGATCAAGAATGTTCTGCGGAAGCACCCAGTCGGGAATCCCGCCGCGATTGAGGCCGCCCGCCTTCGGCGACTTTTCCAGAATTGTAACCGCGTAACCCATGCGCGCCAGTTGATACGCGGCGCTATGGCCTGCAGGTCCCGATCCGACGACGGCGACTTTCTTGCCGTTCGATTTACCGGGCTTGACGACATCATTCGTCAGAGCCTGGCCAAGATCGCCGAGGAAGCGCTCGACCGCGCGGATCGAAATGGCCTCATCGTACTTTCCGCGATTGCAGGCCTGTTCGCACGGGTGGTAACACACTCGTCCGGTCACCGACGGGAACGGCATGTCTTCCTTGATGAGCGCGTACGCGTCCAGATACTTGCCGCGCTTCACCAGGTCGAGATAGCCCTGAATTTTTTCGTTGGTGCCGCACGCGTTATTGCAGGGTGGCAACTTATCGCGATAGACCGGCCGAATCGAGCGCCAGTTGCCGGTGGGGAAAAGATCCTGCCCTTTTTCCTGCGAGGGCGCGGGCGTAATACCGGCAAACGGGACGGTGAGCCAGTCGGGAATGTGCGTATTTTTCGTCGACATTAAATCCTCTCTCCTACACTGCCACCGGATTGAGCGGCATGATGTGCAACTCTTTGAGTGCTACCTCGAATGCGTGTTTGTTCGCTATCATGGGCTCGATAGTTTTCATTTTCACGATGCCCGTGGTCTGCACCACCGCCGCAATCAGCGGAGCGGCGATGTCTGGCGCGATCGATTTATTTCTTTCGGCGGCGCCTTCGGTCGAAAGCCGGTCGAGACCAAGTTCGCCAAGGCGATAGTAAAGCCATTTGTGGTCGGCAATTTTTGCGGCATCCACGCACACCAGTTGTCCCAGCCGCTCCGCGCCCGGAACGAAGCGAATCATGTAGTCGGGGGTGTAGTGCGTATTGATCACCAGCGTTCCGCCGGGCGGCATACCGCGCATGTAATCCCAGCCCTTGACCATCGTGCCCTCGACCAGCACAACAATATTGGGGTGCTCGTTTTCGTAGGTCAGTTCGTTCTCGAGCACGGTGTCACTTACCCGGCAATACTTGCGCGTGGGGCAATTGGTGCGGTCGGGATTGTCGACGTAGTTCTCCATCGCCTGCGCGTACCTACCTTCGATGCGCGCAGAAGCGGAAATGGAATTCACGATATCGCGGCCTTCTTTGTCCATGATGATGCCGCGCGTCCAGACAGTAAGTTCTGTGTAACTCATGATCAAACCTCTTCAGTACTCAAGTTAGAAGGAACATTGGAACGAGCGTTGACATGCTGACTTTCATTCGCAATCTTGGGTTGCGTGGCGCTTCCAAAATCAGATTCCAGAACAGAAATAAAATCGCTGCGCAGAACCACGAATGGTTCGGGGCGAGTGCCGTCCTGAGATTCCACGATTGCCAGCAGCGTAGCCTTCTTGCATAAACTCTCAATATCGGCGCCGGTGAGGCCTTCGGTTCGAGCGGCGAAATCTTCGAAGTCGACATCGGCGGCCAGCGGCACTTTCCGGCAACACAGGCGCAAGATGGCGGCACGATCGGCGGCGTTTGGTTTTGCAAACTGCAGAATGTAATCGAAGCGTCCGCTGCGCAGCAACGCCGGATCGATCTTCTCGGGACGATTCGAAGCCGCCAGCAGGACTACACCTTTCACGTCACGCAAGTTATCGATCTCGCGCAGGAGCTGGCTGAGAATTCGCTGATAGATGTCGTTTCCAGTTTGATCGGCCCCGAACTTAGGCGCGACCGCGTCGATGGTGTCAAAGAACAAGATGCAAGGCGCGGCGCGTCTCGCTTTTTTGAAAACTTCGCGCAGCGCCCGCTCCGATTCTCCCAGCCATTTCGAATAAAGTTGCGGGCCGTCGATGGCGATGAGCGGAATTTGTTTTTCACCCGAGAGCGCCCGGGCCAGCGCAGTCTTTCCAGTGCCCGAGGGCCCGGCCAGCAGGATGCCGCGCGGAGGCGCCAATCCGACCTGCTCGTAAATTTCGTCGCGCATGTGAGAGTGTTCGATCACGCCATCGAGCAACCGCTTCACGTCGTTAAGGCCACCCAGCGAAGCAAATGTCGTCGAACTCTTTTCAATAAAGAATTCACGCGTCGCGCTGGGCTCGACTTCTTTTAACCCAGCAAGAAAATCATCGCGCGTGACCTGCAGCGTCGCCAGCTCTTCGGCCACAATTCCATCGGTATCGAGCGGCACGGAGGAAAGGAAACGGCGCAGCGCGATCATCCCGACTTCTTGTCCCAACGCCTCGAGATCGGCGCCAACAAAGCCGTGAGAATGTTCAGCCACTTCCACAAGATCAACATCCGCCGCAAGCGGCATGGCGCGAGTGTGGATTTTCAGAATTTGCAATCGCGCCTGCGTATTGGGAACGCCGATTTCGATTTCGCGATCGAAGCGGCCGGGACGCCGCAGCGCCGGATCAAGCACCTCGGGAATGTTGGTCGCGCCGATCACGATGACCTGGCCACGCGCGACGAATCCGTCCATCAGGCTGAGAAGCTGCGCTACAACTCGCTTTTCGACCTCGCCAGTCACCTCGGCACGCTTGGGAGCCACAGCGTCGATCTCATCGATGAAGAGAATCGACGGGGCGTGCCGAGCGGCTTCTTCGAAAACCTCGCGCAGCTTGGCTTCGCTCTCGCCGTAGAACTTGCGCATGATCTCGGGACCGTTGAGATGAATAAAGTGCACGCGGCTTTCGGCCGCTACGGCGCGGGCCAGCAAAGTCTTTCCCGTTCCCGGCGGGCCGTACAACAACACGCCTTTGGGCGCGAGAATTCCCAGGCGTTCGAAGATGCGCGAATATTTCAGCGGCAGCTCCACCATCTCGCGCACCCGGCCCAATTCCCGCTCCAGGCCGCCGATGTCTTCGTAGGAGACTGCGGGAGCGCGGGCGACGGTCTGATCGCCTTCCACCACTCGAATGTCCGTGCGCTTGCCGATTACCACCGGTCCGGAAGGAATCGTGCGCACAACCTGGAAGTTCACCGCTTTGGCAAATGTCGGCACACGCACTACGCAGCCTGCAATGACGGGCACGCCGACTAAATCTTCGAGAATGCGGTCGGGAGCGATGGTGGCGGGCGCGGCGCCCACCCACAACGGCGAGAAGCGCACCGCCACAGCCTGCTCACTATCGATGCGGGCTACTGTCACCTGTTCCTGCAATCCAGCGCCGCAGTTGCTGCGGCAAGTGCCATCAATCTGGATCATGCCTTCATGGCCGTCTGCGGAAAGTTCAGCGCGGCCAACGGCCGTGGCGCTGCCGGTGATTTTCACCACGTCGCCGGCTCGCGCACCCATACGCTTGAGATCCGCCGGGGCCAGGCGCGCGATGGCGCGGCCGATATCCTCGACGCGCGCTTCGGCAACGCGCAATTTCAAGGTTTCCGCGAATGGCGCTGGAGGAATTTCAGTCATGGGGTCCGGCGACGTTTGCGGCGCATTCGTATCGCGAGAATCAGCGGCAATCCCGGCCTTGTTATTTGTCAAATCAGACAAAACTTATAGTCCCCAGATGCAGTTCGCTTACGTTTCACCATCGGCAGAGTGCGCCGCCGTATTCCATTGGTCAAAACTCGTCGAGTACGATTTCCTCGACGTCTTCAATGTGCCGCCGCATCGCCGCTTTGGCGGATTCCGCGTCCTGGCGCTTGATGGCGGCTAAAATTCTTCGGTGACCAGCGAGAGATTTCTCCGGACGACCTTCCACTTGCATCGAGCGCTCCCGGGTATCGCGCAGCAGATCCATGAGAATGTCGAGAACTTTCAACACCACGCTGTTTCCGGAAGCCAGCGCGATACTGTAATGAAATTCCGCGTCTTCGCCGATGGTCGTTTCCCCACGGGAAAGCTTTACTTGCTGCCGTTGCAAAATTTCTTCCATCTCGGAGATTTCGTCGGGGGATGCGTGGGTCGCAGCGCGCGCTGCCAACGGCGGTTCCAGCATTTTGCGAAAATCGAGAAGTTCGCCGACCAGCGCTTGCTTGCGCTTTAGAGCATTGGCAAAAGGATTAACCAGCGTGTCGGCCGAGATTTCGCGGACGATGGTGCCGGCGCCTTGCCGCGGCTCGACCAGGCCCATCAACTCCAGACCGCGAATGGCATCTCGAATGGAGCTGCGGCTGACCTGAAGCATTTCCGCGAGTTCGCGTTCGGAGGGCAGTTTGTCACCCGGCTTCAGCTTTTTCAGAATCAGACGTTCGATTTGTCGCGCAACTTCTTCGTAGACCTTGTTCTTGCGAACAAACTCGAAGTCGGATTTGAGGGGAAGGGCCAAAACAGTTTTCCAAGTGGTCCGATAAGTGGACCAGCGAACAAGGGGAGTATACCCCCGTTGTCAAGACTCTAGCAAATATTTTTGTCGCACGGAGGCAAAAAGCCGATCCACGGCCCCGTTCAGCCCGCTGCTGATCCCTGTCTTGCCAGAAGCCTGGCACAGTTGTACACCGTCCGAGTGCACGTCATCGGCAGTCCCACGCGTTCGCCAATTTCAACGACCGCACCAACCAGCGCTTCCAGTTCCATGGGACGGCCGGCTTCCAGATCTTGCAGCATTGAGGTTTTGTGCTCTCCAACTTTTTCCGCGCCGGCTACGCGCTGATCGATGGAAATGGGCAACTCCATTCCGAGTTTGTGAGAGACTGCTTCCACTTCCTGCATGATATTTCTTATGACCGAAGAAGTCCCCGGATCGCGGGCGATCTGAACCAGCGTAGCGCGAGTGAGGGCGCTGACCGGATTGAACGAGGCGTTGCCCAAAACCTTGACCCAAATCTCGTGCCGGATGCGGGCCGTAACCGGGCATTTAAATCCGGAAGCGATGAGCGCTTCGGCAATCGAACGGATGCGATCGGAGCGGCTGCCATCCGGTTCGCCGAGCGTGATCCGATTGCCTTCGGTGTGATGGATGACGCCGGGCTCAGAAATCTCGGTGGCAAAATAAATAATCGAGCCCACAACGCTCTTCGCCTCGATCGCCGCAGAGATCACGCCGCCCGGATCGACGCGCTCCAGACGTATTCCTTCCCACTCGCCTCCGAAGCCCTGGAAGTACCACCAGGGAATTCCGTTCTGCGTACTGACGACCGTAGTATTCGGCCCAAGAACTGGTTTTAAGTGAGGAGCGAGTTGCGGCAAGCCGTGCGCCTTTACTCCGAGAAAGACGACATCCACCCGCCCTACTTTTTCGAGGGAGTCGGCGATGGTGGGACGCGCCACAAAATCTCCATCGTAGCTTCTTACCTGCACGCCGTTCTCTTGCATGGCGCGAAGATGTGGGCCACGCGCGAAGAGAGTAACATCGCATCCGGCTTGCGCCATGCGCGCGCCCATGTAGGCTCCGATTGCCCCAGCCCCGGCGATAAGGAATCTCATTCGTCCCCGCCCGCAAGCACGGCGGCCACAGCGCGCCGGCGAATTTTTCCGGTCGCGGTGGTTGGGATACTCTCAACCATGTAGATCTTGGTCGGGCACTTGTATTCGGCGAGCGACTCGCGGCAGTGCTTGATCAATGCCGATTCCGTTGCGCCTTGCTTTTCGTGCAACACCACCGCCGCGCACACTTCTTCGCCCAACGTGGGATGCGCGCATCCGAAGGTGACGGCCGCTGCGACCGCAGGATGCCGCAATAAGATCTCATCGACCTCATGGGGAGCGATGTTCTCTCCTCCGCGAATGATGATGTCTTTGATGCGCCCGGTTAAATGCAAATAGCAATCGGAATCGAGATAGCCCTGATCGCCGGTGCGGAACCATCCATCGACAAAAGCGCGCGTGTTCGCCTCCGGATTATTTTCGTATCCGCGAAACACGTTCGCGCCTTGAATGGCAATCTCCCCGCGCTGATTGGTGCCCAGATGATTGCCCTCCTTGTCCATGATGCTGATGCGCAGGCCCGCGCCGACTCCGACTGAGCCCGCCTTCCGGTGCCGTGGAGGCAAAGGATTCGACGTCATCTGATGCGCGGCTTCTGTCATTCCGTAAGCTTCGACGAAAGGCACGCCAAATAACCCCTCAATCTTGTGAATCAGATCTGCGGACAATGGCGCGCTGCAAGAACGGATGAAACGCAGCGAAGCGGCCTCCGCCGGTTTTTGATGGGCCCGTGCCAGCAGCAGTTGATGCATGGTGGGAACGCCGGAATACCAGGTCACGCGATTTTCGCGGACCGTCCGCCAAAATGAAAGCGCGTTAAATTTTGTGGGCACCACCACCGTGCCGCCGCTAAGCAACGAGGCCATGGTCGACCCGATCAAGCCGTGAATGTGAAACAGCGGCATAATGCAGAGCGAAACATCTTCGTGCGTCAGCGCGTAGGTGTTCGCGATGTTTGCCGATGAAACCGCCAAATTAAAGTGCCGCAAGGGCACGCGCTTGGGGCGTCCCGTGCTTCCGCTGGTGTGCAGAACCAGCGCGATGTCGTCGGCCGTGGGCTCGGTTGCGGTGGCTCCGCTGGGGGCGCCAGCGATACTGACGTTACCCTGTTCGCTCATGCCCACGGAGAACACAGGAATTTTGCGGTCTGCGGCGGCGGTGCGCACGTACTCCGCGCCGACGGGAGGACACAGCAGCACACGAGCGTTCGTATCGCCGAGGAAGAAATGGAATTCTTCATAGGGATACGCTGGATTCAAAGGGGCCGCTGTACCCGCGATGGAGGCGGCCAGAAAACTGACGATGGCAGGCAATCCGTTGGGGAGCGCAATAGCCACGGCGTCGCCACGCCGAATGCCCGCGGAAGCCAAAGCATTCGCCATGGTCAGAACTTGTTGGCGGAGCGATTCGTAGGTGACGTTGATTCCAAGCTCGGGGATAACAATGGCCGTTTTACTGTCGGCGAAATGTAAAACATCAAGCAGCGTGTCTACTGACTTGAGCGTCATTCTTCTCGCCTCTGTGGCCGCCCGCGATGGTCGCCCTTGGTGGCCGTCCTTGGATGATGCGCCCACTTCATCTGTTGTCCGCGGGGCTGCGCGAAACGGAAGATTCCGTAACCTAAAGCGAATGGCCCTCCGCGCTCAGGACCTTCTTGAACTCGCTCAGGAAGAACTGCACATTGTCCTCCGTGGCCAGCGGACCCATCACGCCAATGCGGAAGACCTTGCCCGCAAGCGGGCCAAACCCGCCCGCAATTTCAATGCCCGGTCCCTCCAAAAGACCTTTGCGAACTCTAGCCTCGTCCACGCCCTCGGGCACGCATACCGTATTCAGAGTGGTGATTCGATGCGCTTCGGGAACGTACATGCGCAGGCCCATCGCCTCAATGCCTTTCACGAACGCTCGGTGACAGCGGCGATGCCGCTCCCAGCGATTCTCGATTCCCTCTTCCGCAATGACCATGAGCGCCTCGCGCAACGCGTAGAACATGGAAATCGGCGCCGTGTGGTGATAGCGGTGAGAGACAGTGGAGTAGTCGCGAATCAACTTCAGATCCAGGTACCAACTGCGGGACGGAGTGGTACGGGCCGCAAGATACTCCATTGCCCTGGGCGACATCGCGATTGGCGACAGGCCCGGAGGACAACTCAATCCTTTTTGTGTGCAACTGTAGGCAATGTCAATTCCGGTCTTGTCGAACTCAACCGGCAATCCGCCAAGAGATGTAACGCAATCTCCGATTACCAGCGCTCCAGCTTCGTGAGCGGCGGCGCAGATCGCCTTGCCCGCCTGCAATGCTCCAGTCGATGTCTCGGCGTGAACGAAACCTACGACCGCTGGTTTCTCACGCTTGATGAAGTCCGCGGCTTCGCTATCGGAAAAAGTCTCGCCCCAGGATTTTTCAAAGCGCACAACATTCGCACCCTGGCGCTTCGCCATGTCCGTGAGGCGGTCGGAGAAATATCCGTTGGCGAAGATGGCTAACTTGGCTCCCGGCTCCACGAAGTTGGCGACGGCAGCTTCCATGCCCGCGCTGCCTGTGCCGGAAATCACCAGCGTGGCGCCGTCGGTGGTTCCGTACGCCATCTTGACCAGCTGCTGAACATCGCCCATCACCTGAATGAAGTAAGAGTCAAGATGTCCGACGATCGGCTTCGACAAGGCTTGGTAAACCCTGGGGTCCACCATGGTGGGCCCGGGGCCGAACAGAAAACGGCGCGGCGGTTGTAACGCTGGAAGGGAAAGGCTGGTGGTCTGTTCGGTCGCGCTCATAGTCCTCGATTCGGGTCAAACGTACACGTAGATATTACGTCACTCGCTACGATCCCATACAGAATTCGACGGATCGCGGCGTTCAGTTTGCGGCACCGTCTGACAAGGGACCAATTGCGGGACGATAGAGCGGCCAATCTAATCCTCTGGGTTGGGCTTGTCGCGTGTGCGGCGCACCAGCCCCACGCGATTCGGCAAGGACCGCTCCGCCTCCGCACGTTGTCCGGTTTTCGTAACGGAGCGGGAGACAAGGGAGTGGCGTTCCCGGCCCTGAGTTCGGCCTGAAGACTTGTCGATTCAACCTGATAGCCAGGAAGGAATGGCCAGGCTTCCGTTTTTCGTAACAGAATTGATTTCCCCCCCCCCCGCTTTCACGGCCCTGTGCTAGGTTGTCGCGGTTCGAGCCTCCCGAGCGATAAGGTCCGGAGGTAAATCTTTTTCGCGACGGGACCGTCGAACGGGAGACCGAAATATCTGGAGGAAAATCGACTGACCAAGAGGAGCATACTTCTGATTGCCTTCGCTGTGGCAGGCGTCGGCTACAGCACACTTCAACTCGTGAACGCAACCGCGGTTCCGCCGTACTCCTTAGGAGGCTGTTGTTTCTCTAATCAAGATTGCGGCGGCCTCCGGTGCGTATGGAGCGGGAGCGTCTGCCAAAATCCCGTCAACTCGGACCAAGGTCACTGCAATTAGATTTGTGAGTCGGAAGGGAATTTTCAACTCACGAGCCAGAAAACGAATCGTCCGGACCAAGATGCCGACATCGATTAGCCTCCTACTTGCCCTTGGACTGCTCCTAGTCGGGGCCGCGACGGGGCAGAATTTGAGCCAGGAGCCCAGTGCGCCACAAGCAAAGGCCCCCGAGCCAATGGTGCGCGGCGCTACAGCACGCCCGGGGCGCGACCAGGAATTTCAGACCATGGCCGATATGGCTATAGCTGTACCGCCCGAGTTCGGCGCGGACGTTCTGATTCGGCTTGCCGAGTCGACCAAGGCGCCTGACCGCACCACGAAGATAGATCTGCTTAGAAAGGCCTTCTATCTTGCGCCTGCGGCCGAACAGCCCGTCAAGCGAGGAACGCTTGTGTTCTCCCCCGACACCCGGGCCGGATTTCTTGCGCTCGCGTTTCGGATGCTAAACCTCGATACCCTATCCCTACAATCGCGGGTCGTAGGCGACATGTTGCACCTAGATACCGTGAAGGCGCGAGCCATGTTAGAGGAAATTAAGCTTCCTGCCCTTTCGCCCGTAGGCTGCGCAGAGCCTCTGACTTATGATGTTGCACTCTTCTACCGTACAGTCGGCCAAGTCGCGCGCGAAGGTTTTGCGGCAAAGGACAAGTCGGAGGGGCGGAAAATTGCTCTGCTAGCGCCGTATGTTGGTTCGCTGCAATCTCATGCCCAAGTTAGGCCTGCGGCACAGCTTCTTTTGAGCGCGGACTTGTCACCAGCGGACCTGGGTCAGTTAGCAAATATGTTTGCGATCGCACTTTCACATCTGCGGGGCGATGAGCGATCCTTCGCCTCCATGAACATGGATTCCGACGAATACACCGCTCCGGGCGCGATAGCCAGCCTAATTACGGCGCTGAACGCAAAACGCATTCCCAATGTGGCGTTAATCAGTGCACTACGCCAGTATTTGGTCTCCAATTTTAGCGGCGAGGTTTGTGGCGAAGCAGCAAACACGCCAGGTTCACTCCCGGAGGTAGTGAAGTACTTCAATCGAGAGTTTCAACTAGCCCTCCAGAGTGCGCAAATCGCACCGATTACTGAGGAGGAATTGAGGGGGGTGCATGTTGGTGAAAAATTGACCGACGTCAGTTTCTGGCAATCGCCGGAAGCCAAAAAGATACTTCACGATGAGCAGAGGTTGAAGTTCGGAGGTGGGGAGACGCAGCTGACCATCCAAGAAAGAACTACCCCGGCTTGGTCTTCGCAGCTAACGGACTTCCTAGCCGAGCTGGCGGCGTGGAAATCCGACCGCGAGTCTGTGGCTGATTTCTTCGACGAGAAGAGTAGCGCGTACCCCAACCTGATTAACCTGGTTCCGAACGGGGCGGAGCGGTCAAGGGCAATAGATGCCTTCGTGGAATTTCTGGAACAGAACTCCGCGCAGGCGGAAAGTCGAATCGAATGGATGGTGATGGCGGACCATGTTCTTTCGGGGGCAAGGGCAGCAGACGACCGCCAGGAAGTGATACTGGCTTTCGTGAATTCCCGTGACTCGACACTGAGTCTCTACGGCCGACTTGAGCGCTGGCAGCCGCGGGACGCATCTCCGCCGTCGAAGCCAAGCACCGGCAACAACTGACGGTTAGGAGAAGCAGACGCTGGTGAGCGCACGACTGGGATCGCGGGGGGGGGAAGCACATGCGGGACTTAGTTGGAAAAGGGCGACGGGCGCGAATCTTTAACTTGGCGACGGTAAGCGTGCTCCTGTTTGTCTCTGTAGGCCTAAATATTGCCCTCGCCCGGAGGGTTTCCAGCCTCAAGGCATCCCTTGACACCGTGAGGTCAGAGGGCCGGCTCCAGGTCGGAGCCACGGTTCCGGTGATACGAGGTCATTCAATAGCCGGAGCGCAGCAAACTCTCGATTATGGCGACGTCCAGATCCCCACAGTTCTCTATGTTTTTACGCCGCAGTGCGGTTGGTGCAAGAAAAACCTCGACAACCTTCGGGCGCTTATCTACAGTTCTGGCTCTGGCTATAGATTAGTTGGCGTTTCTTTGACCCGACAGGACCTAAAGGAGTATTTGGCAAAGGAGCGCCTATCGCTGCCTGTCTACACCGACGTCGGGGATTCTACAAGAGCCACCTACCGGCTCGGATTAACCCCAACAACGATCATAATATCGCCCGAGGCAAGAGTGCTGAAGGTGTGGAGCGGCGTTTATACGGACGGCATTCGGCAAGAAATAGAAGCGTACCTGAATGTTCGGCTTCCGGGCTGTTGCAATCCAGCTGCCGTGGACCAGAGCGGCCCCTCAAGCTGACCCCTGGCAAGAACGCGTGCCCAGTATAGCCGACGCCGTCATCAGGCGTTCTGCCTAAACCGGCGAGTGCTGGCCCTGCACAATCATCTCTTCGGCAATGCGGCGGGCTTCGGGAAGGGTCGTTGCGGCTTCGCGATCGATCTCGGCGGGCAGGTCTTTCTGAATCTTCGCTAACTCCTCGTCAAACATTTTTGTGATTAGCGCGGAGGAATGTTCGACGGGCTTGCCCTGATCGTCGGCTACTTCGATTTTGTGGAGGACGCGCTGCGCGATCATGAGGCGATAGATGCGGTCGGTGGCCAGGTCTTCCATGTAACCATCGAGCAGGCTGGCACCCTTGCCATTGAGCACGCCATTGCGATAACGAATGACCGTGCGCACCGCCGCGTGTGTGCCGTCAAGAGTGGTTGCCCCAACACCTTTCGGCACCGGACGCAGATCGGGATGCGAATTCGGCAGATTCGGCCGCTTCGCTATCTGATTCGGATAGGGAAACTGGGCCACTGCGATTTCATTCTGATCGGGGTGGCCGGTCCAGGCTCCATCCATCAGGCAATTGGCTTCGTTCTTCTTGTCCTGCTTCAAAACCTTCAGCGCGCGCTCATTCAGCTCCGCATCCGTGCGGCTGGGATAAAGAGCCGTCATTCCGCCAATCGCATGCGCTCCGTGCTTGTGGCAAATCTCCGGCATCAGCGTGCGAAAATTCTGGAAGAATGCCACGTCATGCGGAATGGTGTTGCGATCCGGCAAAACCCAGTTCGGGTCTTCGATCATGAAGTGGATCAGCGAGGCCATGTAATCCCAGCGGCCGAGGTTCAACCCCAAACAATGTTCGCGGAGATTGAAAAGAAATTCCTCCATCTGGTAGGCCAGAGGGTGCGCCTCCACCAGAGCCATGCACTTGATGTAATGCCGCGGGAGGCCTTTCTGTTGGGCGAAGGTTTGAAAAAGATCGCGCCACCAGAACGCTTCTTCGGCGGACTCGCTCTTCGGAATATAAACCGAAAAATTGTGCGGCAACCATGCAGGATCGATCTGGTACCAAATCATGGCAAGATCGAATAGAGAAGCTGACATGATCTCGTTCTTGATTACTCCCGCCTGGCTAATATGCAACCCCCTAGGACGCACCCAGGTGACGGTTTTCGAGCGCTGCACCGTGACTTTTTTTTGCCGCTTTTTGTCGTCGTAGCTGAGTTCGTATTTATAGGCGGCGATCGTGTTCGCAATCGCCAGCATGACGTGTTCCCAGATATTCGCCGTGGAGTCTTCCAGGTCGATCATGACCGCGGGCGATCCCGAGTTCAGCAATTTCACGGTCAATTCGCCGTCATCCGCCGGGCCGGTCATCTGGTTGCGCTGGTCGGCACACCAGTCGGGCACTTCAATTCGCCAGTCAGAAGTAGTCGCCTGCGAAGCGGGAAGATAGTCGGGCGGCTTACCATGATGCGATGCCTGCAACACCTCGGCGCGTTTGGCAATCAGCTTCTGTTGCCCCGGAGTGAATTGTTTATGGAGCGGTAACAGAAAATCTAGAAATCCTTTGGGAAGATCTTTCTCGGGATTCAGGTCTGCGGGCGCTTGATTCATGCCCTGCGCGTTCATGGCTTGGTTCATCACCGGATATCGACAGACAATTATAACTCCTGCCGAAAATGGTGCGGATGCCCAAACGCTCAAGTCACAATGCAGTTTGATCCGCTGGTTGAATACCCCAGCCTAGCGAACCGTGACAAAGAAATAAGTGCTCATAGTCAAACCAATGCAGATCACGACGATCCGAACTTTGCGGGGATCGGCCTTCTGCGCGTAATGTGCTCCGAACCAGCCTCCCACGAGTGAACCGACGATCATGACCGCGCACTGCGGCCACAGCACGGCCTTGGCGAGGATGAAAGTAACGACTGCCGCGGCGTTGATGGCGGTGGCCAACAGCGTCCGGAGCGCTCCCATGGCGTGAATATCACGCATCCCCATCATGGCGAGCATACCGAGCGTCATAAATCCGATACCGGCGCCGAAGTATCCTCCATAGATAGCAACCAGGAGTTCCGCGACCGAACTGAGCACGAGCGCCCGCCATGAAGTAAAGTTCAGATCGTCGACGGCAACTTTCTTTCCGGCGAGCCCTCGGATCGAGTTGCCGAAGGCGAACAGCAACGTGCCGGCCAGCAATAACCAGGGAACCAGGCGCAGAAAAGCATGCTGCGGAGTCTTCAGTAACAGCACCGCTCCGAGCCAACCTCCACCAATGCTGGTGACCAACAAAGGAACTAGGACGCGCATAGGTGCGTTGAGCCGCTTCAAATAAGCCACGGTGCTGGCGGCTAAGCCGGGCCACAGCGCCACTGTATTGGTTGAGTTAGCCGACACCGCGGGGATGCGCAGCAACAATAGCGCGGGAAACGAAATGAAGCTTCCGCCGGCCAGGGCATTGAGTATTCCGGCGACAGCGGCGACCGCGAGTAAAAAAATGGCTTCGCCGAAGTGCAGGCCCATAGGCATCCAAAAGGTTTTGTTACGAAAAGCGAAACTACCGGCACCATGAATCAAACTTGGCAACAATCTATCAGGAAATTTGGGGAATAATTTCAACGAAACAAGAATCGCCAACAACCACTTTAACTTTTGTGAAATTTTTCATTCACACAGCGAGCTAAACCGAATGGAGTTGCACCAAAGTAAACTCGCTTATGCGTTGCGCGAACGATTTGGTAACAAAAATTACTTGACAGTAAACGGAGCAATATAGTAATTCTTCGCCCCGGTAGTAATTGGTCCGCTTTTCAGACCTCTAGTTCGCACCATTGCGATTTTTCGAGCTTTCGGCCGAGCGGGAACGAGGCGGCGCAGTCTTAGGCCTGCCCCTACCGAAGGCTGGACCCTTTGCGAATCACGCGGAAGAGGAAACTCATGCGCTTGCTATCGACTTCTCTTGCCCTTCTCCTTCTCATTGCCTCCAGTGCCCTCGCTCAAAATCCAAGTACAGCATCGGCGAGCATAGCTGATGGATCGACATCCGTAGCGGCCACCAAGGCTGAGGTGAATGAATTGCGCAGCGAAGTCGCCGCGCAGCGCCAGACTATTGAGGAACTCAAGGCCTTGGTCGAGAAGTTGGCCGGGGTCAAGGCGTCTGCTGCCGACACTGGCTCGGCGCAGGTTCGCCCGGTAGCGGACACACCTACGGCGGCCGTTGCACAGCCGGTTGCCGCTTCCAACACCGGCTCGGCGCGGCTGATGAATGCGGTGCTGCTCGAAGCTGAGCCGGAACCGGCGGCGATGGTGCTGGGACAAACTCCAGCGGCTTCCCCCAAGAAAGACACACCCTTGTCTGCGGGCTGGAACGGCGAACACTTTTTCATCCGGAGTGCCGATGGACAATTCACCATAAGCCCCTACGGCTATGTGAATACCGATTATCGTGGCTACAAAGGCGACGGAGCGCCCTCGAATACCTTCTTTCTGCGCCAAGCCCGTTTCGGATTTCAAGGCAGTTACGGTTCGCACTTCGATTTTGCGCTGCTCTCCGATGCCGCTGCGACCACCGGTTCGGTGGTGCGCGATGTTTATCTGAACGTCAAAATCCGGCCGGAATTCCAATTTCAAGCCGGTCAGTTCAAAGCCCCCTTCGCGCAGGAAACCGGAATCGGCGATACCAGTCTGGACTTTGTGGAGCGTGGCTTTCAGTCGATGCTCTATCCTTCGGCCGCGTCGGCTTACCGCAGTCCCGGCGCCGCGCTGCACGGCGATCTCTATGGTGGCGTCGTGCAATATTGGGTTGGCGCATTTAACGGCAAAGGATATGCCCTGGCTAACACGACGAATGAACCGGAGGTCATCGGTCGGCTCCGCTTCTATCCCTGGCGCAAAACCAAGAGCGATTGGCTCAAGGCGCTTGCCTTTGGCGGATCGATCGACCATGCGCGTGCCCGCGGCCTTTCCGGCGATCAAAGTTTCAGCGGCACCTTGCCGGACAATTCCTACAGCTTCTTTCCGCAGTTCGCCATCAACGGACCGATCGAGCGCTATAACGGCGAGTTCACGTATCTCAAGAATAATTTCTCCCTACGCGGCGAGTACGATCAGCTGAACCAATTCCGTCAGAGTGTCGGCTCGTTGCAGGCAGGGGGACTCGGATTCCTGAGCCTTCCGGGAATCACCGCGAAGTCCTGGGACGTCAGTACCACTTACTTGCTGACCGGAGAAAAGCGGCCGGAAAACGGTACCCCGCGTGTGAAGCGTCCGCTGTTCGGGCCTGACACTCCGGGCGGACAGGGCCGTGGCTTGGGAGCATGGGAACTCGCTTTTCGCTACACCGGCATTCAGGCCAACGAACCGGGTGCGAACTTCTTGAACTATTACACCCCGGGTTACGTCGCTCCATTTAACGATCACACCGATGAGTTCACCGTCGGAGTCAACTGGTACCCGAATTACTGGGTCAAGTACGTCTTCAATCTGGGCGTCGATCAGTTGAAGGATCCCAGCGTGATCGGATCGGTCCCACAGAACTATTTCGTGTTTCTACAACGCATACAGTTCAGGTTCTAGATTGCGTCCGCTGCTTAGGCTGCGGATCGAGAGCTAACAAGTTTGGTGGATGCCGAAACCAGCCGCAGGCTGGTCTTGAAGGGAAATCGCAGGAGGGAATTGGAATGAGACCGAGGATTCTTCTTACTATTCTTCTCACCGGACTATTTGTTGTTGCCAGCGGCTGCGGCAGCGTGCCGAATTGTCCCGTGTGCGGCACAACGACGAACGGCGCATATGCCATCATCAATGTGATTCCCGTGCCCGAGCACAACTCTACGGGTGAACCCGGCGGTCCTTTCAACTCTTTCGACATTAGCACGATCGCGCCGAACCCTACGGGCACGGGAGGCCCTTACCTGGATTACATCTCCGACCGCATTGGCATTGCCATGCAGGTGATCGATACCTCCCAGAATCTCGCAGTCTTCTCGATTCAAGGACAGAATGGCGTCTCCGACGCTGGTAATGGTGCCAGTCCATGCCCCACAATCGTTCAACCTGGCTCCAATCCTCCGGTTAATGTAGAAGTGATACCGCCGACTGTTGATGTATTCGGCAATTTCGTCAGATATGCCTGCAGGACCGATCTGTCTTGGGAGGGTGGCCCGACTTTTCATTTGAACACAGGATTTGGTCCCAGCGGCAACCTCGGCGGCTTTCCCGGTGCACAATGCTGCGCCTCGCGCGCCAACGGCGTGAATCCCATGTCCGGACCGGATGGCAATACCACCACGGCTGATGGCAAGGTTCTTTTTGTCGGTAATGGCAGCTCCAACGTTCTAGTTTTCGACTTGACCACAATGAAGCTGAACACCAATCCGGTCACTCCACCAACTGTGATGGCCACGATTCCCACGGGTGTATCCGCCGACTACGACGGACCGCAAGGAATCTCTGGCTGCATCGCCTCCTGGAACGGTGAAGCTGGTTCGGCAGCGGATTGCGGCGATGATCGCTCTGACGAAATGGCTTACGATGACACGCATCATGTTCTGGCAGTGATCAACGGCGATCCGGGATTGCCCTTCATCACTTTCATCGATATGCAGTACATCGTGGGCGCAACCCCGCCGAGGACGTCGGTCGCCGACCCTACGGGCCAAGGCGATCTGCATTGCTTGCCGATTGACATGAATCTCGCGTATGGACCGTACCCTGCAACTTACAGTGCAGCAACGGCTACATACACCTTCACTGGAGTAGCCGGGACTTTTGGTTATCCTCTTCAAGGAACAGGGACCGGAATCCCGGGAACCGGAACTGATGGTGGTGGAAACCCTGCACCTTCCCCGGTGCTGGACCCAGGCGTCGGCGGCTCCTTTAATCCCCCTCGCTGCATTCTCGGCCAGATCTATTACGACGGCGCGGGAGGCTCGGCCTCAGGAGGGCTCGGCCTCACTTCCAGCGTCCCGGTGGATACGGTCGGAAACACCTTCCCCTGCCCCGATCCTTCCAATCCGCACGTCTTCAGCGGCGTTTCCGGATCGGCCGCAGCTGATGGCCCGGTCGGGCTACTCGGGATCGGCACAACCCCTATGGGTGTTTCCTACACAATTCCATGCCATCACGGGCCTATCATCAGCTACAACACTGGAGCGTTCTGTAGCCAAACTCCACCCTTTTCAGACAGCAGTTGTTCAGGTGCCATATCGCCTGCCGGATTAGGCGGCATGGTCTATGATTCGAACAGCGGTAGTTGGTTGCTGACCAACGGAAATTCCGTCGCCACCACACAAATCGGCAGCCTTGATGCAATTCAAATTACCGCCAATGGGCCGGTGGTCGTGAACAGTTTTCCCATGTACGACTGCATGCCTACCGGCATCGTGCAAGGACCGGGAGACAATTTCCTGGTCGGCTGCGCCGACCATGATGGCGAAGCATTTCCAGCAAATGAATACATCATCACTAACACAACCAGCAACAACATAGCCTGCGTGCCGGCCAATACCGGAATAGCGAATGCGCCGGCGAATTCCAACTGCATCGAGATCACGCAGGTCGGAGGCGTAGACGAAACCTGGTACAACCCGGGCGATAACAAGTACTACCTCGCGGCGCGCGATTTTCTGCCGAATGCGGTCATGGGGGTCATTGACGCTGGCACGAACCAATGGCTCTACAACATGCCGACCGGATCCAACGCACACAGTATTTCGGTAGACCCGAGCACGAACCATGCTTTTGTGCCACTTCAGGCTGGCGCGGTCTGTACTACCCTGGCTTCTGCCGGATGCGTAGGGGTCGCCGCGGAGCAGTGAGGAGCCGCAGTGCGGCAGTGATATAGTTAGCTCTTAACGTGGGCAGTAGCTCGTTGTTTCGTGAACGAGGGAGTGAGTGATGGAGATCAGCAGTAGAAGAGCCTTCGGGAGTTTTGTCTTGGCGTTTTCACTTGTTCTCCTGCCTGCCATGTCGGCCGGCGCGAGCGAGCCGTCGGCGAAACCCACCGATGTCCCTGCCACGGTGATCGCTCACTTGCCCCTGCCGCAGGCCACCGGCAGTCAGATGTTGCTGCAGAAGGAAGACTCCAAACAGTATTTGTACGTTCAACAGGCCGGCAAGCAAGGCTTCATGATCGTTGACGTGAGCAAGCCCGAGCAGCCCAGCCTTCTGAAGCGCACGGCAGAACAAAATCGGGTGACCGCGGGAAACCTTCAGATCGTCAGCCCCGACGTAGCCATCGCGGAAGCGCCGGAAAAGACTCCGGCAACTCTGACCAGCAGTCCGCGTGCGACCGAGACGGTTCGCGTGCTCGATTTAAGTGACCCCAGCAATCCCAAAACCCTGGAGACTTTCAACAAGGTCACCAGCCTGCTTCCGGATGGGCACCACGGCTTGATCTACCTCACCAACAACGAAGGCCTGTGGATTCTCCGCTACAATCGGCCCGCCCTATTTGAGCCCGCCAAGAAGAAGCCGCTATGCGACTCCAACGCGGAAATCATGGCGATGCCTCCAGACTGCGACTAAGCGGCTCGCAGAAACTTGACGCTCTGAAACCTAGTGCGCCGAGCATTCCTTGTCGATAGTCCGGATCGAGCTAACGGTCAGCGTCACCGGCGATGGCGAACCTGCCCGGGCGGAAGAGTCCGAACTGGTGCTCATCGAGGGCGATTCCCTTCCCACTACTTCCACACGCTGCCCCAGATATTGGCTAAGCTTGATCTTGTGAGTACCTTGAAGTTCATAGGTTACGGCTGGATCCTGTTTCATCAGGATGTAATCGCCGCTCGATCGGCTGACACAGCCTTGCAGCGTCACTTGTCCCTTGGGGTCTTTTGAGTTGTCCGGGTTCGTGCCGGCAGGAGCGCCGGTTTGGGCCAGTAGAAAGCTCCCCGAAAGCAGCAAAGCACACAATAACTTCTTCATAGATTTGCCTCCCCAAGTGGGATGGCAATGAGTTTGCTACGGTTGCAATGAATCTTGCTTGCAATAAATCTTGGAGTAGACCGAAGCTATTTCACGTGAGTTTCCTGGTAATGCACTTCCTTCCATTGTCCATCGCGCTTCGTCCAGAGTTCACTAATGTATACCCTCGAGTAGCGTACCGGCGACTTGGGCGGGAACTGTATGGTGCTTTCGTAGATAACGAGGACGGCATCCGGTCCGGCTGGAATTACTTTGAGACCGAACAACGTGTAGTTGAAGACGTTCCCGCTTCCCAGTTCGCTTACCGCTTGCAGCTTGGTGCGTTCACCTCTGCCATCCACTTCGACGCCCTGGTAGTCATCCGCCAGCAGCTCGCCGTATGCCTTCTTGTCCTTGTTCTTGATCGCTTCCCATTCCGCCTTGATCTTTGCGTCAAACATTTCCTTCAGACTGGAGTCGGCGGAAACGTGGTCAGACGGGAGGCTGTCGCCACTCCTAGCGGGCGCTGCCGGCGTTTGTGCCCCGGACAAACATGCCAGCACCGCAACCCAGGCCAATACCAAACACTTTCTCATGATTTCTCCGTATCCAGACGCAGAGAATCTTACTCCTTTCTCGCGGCACGGCCCGCAGCGCGGAGCACCTTCAATGCAAATCTTTGACTTTCTTTCGCACCGCCTCAAGCAGCGGCGGAGGCAGCGCGGAGTAGCCTTCCTGCACTACATATTGCTGGCCATCGGTGTATATCCAGCTCAGGAGGTCGCTCAACGCGGCTGCGCGGTCCGAATCGGACGATTTATTGCGCAGGTAAATCCAGGTAAAACTGGCAATGGGATAAGAATCAGCCCCGGCCGCATTCGCCAGCGAGGCAGAAAACGCATTCCACCTCGGTGCTTCCGTCGAACTGCACGCCGCGGCAAGGTTCCCCGCGGAGACTTCAACAAACCTGCCAGCGGAATTCATCACCGCAGCCTGGGAAATGCCCCCCTTCACAGCGTACTGATACTCCACGAAACCGATCGAGTCGGGAATATTTTTCACCTTATCTGCCATATCGGAACTGCGCTCCGCCGGCTCGCCAACTGGCCACGCCGGTGAAGTGGTGACTCCGATCTGGGCCCGAAATTTAGCGCTCACCTTGGCGAGAAAGTCGGTGAAGACATAGTTAGAGCCTTTTCCAGAGGGACGGTTTATCACATGGATCGGAAGGCTGGGTAAAGCGATCTCCGGATTCAGTTTTTCGATCTGTGGGGCATTCCACGTCTTCACATCGCCAAGAAAGATCCCGGCCAGCACTTCCCCCGAAAGTCGAATCTGCTGATGCAGCCCGGGAAGATTATAGATGGGAACGATCGCGACAAGCACCACCGGCAATTCGGTCAAGTTGCCCTCTCTCCTGTCCTTACTCGAAAGCGGAGCTTCGCCGGCGCCAAAATCGCCCGCACTATTGGAGATCTGCTGAATTCCGTCGCCGGTGCTCGACGGAAGGTATCGCATCTGAATGTTGGGGTTGCGCTTGTTGTACTCCTGTGCCCACCGCTTATAAATAGGAGCCGGAGCGCTCGATCCCGATCCTACCAGGACTAAGGCGTTCTGGGCTCTGGCAGGGCCGCTGCACAGACTAATCGTAAGAAGAGCCCACAGGCGGACGAATGCCGGTAGCCAGTGAAAGCAATGTTGCAACTCAACCTTTATTACTGAAAATCTTACCGGGCGCTTCATCTCGTTCCTCCTATTGAGTGGCGGGTCTCACACAAACCCATCCTGACCGCACAGGAGTGCCAATAGCTGGCGACTACAGTTGCATTGAAAGTACCATCGTTCTGAAGCGAATCCAACTGTCGTGTGGCTGGAAGCTGTTGTCAGAATAGAGACGGACAGCGATCTAACAGGTCGCAGTACTACAGATATTCTCTCGGCGGTCCGGGTGCTAAGATGCTGAACATTAGTGCCGCAGACTGTGGTTTCTATGGTTGCTCCGAGGCTTCACAGGACAATGTAGCCACAGCCAGGTCCAATTTATGGTGCCCAATGAGGTTGAGATCTTAGCGAGTGAACTGTTCTCAGCCTATGGATCGGGTGAGATGGTTTCGATCCTTCCCTCGGCGTGGCCGGGTTTCGACCTCGACGCGGCTTACGCAGTCGAATCAGCCCTCAAGAAATTCCGCGAGGCCGAGGGCCACAAATCCGTGGGCCGCAAGGTGGGTTATGCCAATAAGGCCATGTGGCGCGTGCTCAAACTTGAAACCCTGGTCTGGGCTCACATGTATGACGATACGGTGCATTACAGCGAAAGCAGCTCCGCGACGCTATTCGTTGCACATCCGCGCTCGCTGAAGATCGAACCTGAAATCGTGTTCGGATTGAAACAGCAGATCACAGCGCCAGCAGATGCCGCCACCGCTCTCGCGGCCACCGATTGGCTGGCGATCGGATTCGAAATTATCGATTGTCCTTTTCCCGATTGGAGGTTTCACCCTGGTGATTTCGTGGCCTCGTTCGGACTTCACGCCGCGCTGGTGGTCGGCCAGAAGATACAGGTTCACGCGGAAGATATTCCCAAGCTTCTCGAGGACTTAGCCCGATTTAAGGTGCGGATGTCGAAAAACGGGGAGTTTGTGGAAGAAGGCTCCGGCAAGAATTCCCTGAAGAGTCCGGCTTTGTGCCTCGCCGAACTCGCGTCAGCCGTGGAACGCCGGTTTCCATCCGAACCATTGATCGCTGGCGAGATCGTCAGCTCCGGAACGCTCACCGCCGGACATCTTACCGGCCGCGGCGATGTCTGGACAGTCGAGGTCGATGGACTTTCGTTGCCGTCGTTAACCCTGCGCCTGACTTAAAGACATCTTTAGTAAGGAGCCGGAATTACCGCATCTTCCGGATAGCCTCCCATGCCAAACTCAGGATAATCGAGTCCTTCTTCTTCCACTTCGGGCGCGACTCTCATGCTCTTCACTTTGTTAACGCCCCAGAAAACAACATAAGTTGCGCCGAAGGCCCAAACGGCATACAACGTGGCTCCCATAAGCTGACATAAAAATTGCCGCGTGTCGCCGTGAATCAAGCCCGTTACGCCCTGACCCGCGCGTCCAAGGTAGGATGCCGCTCCGACGCCGTTCCATCCCGCGCCATAAGCGCCGTCGGCAAAAATCCCTACACTGACGGCCCCCAGCCAGCCACAGTAACCGTGTACCGAAATCGCTCCACAAGGATCGTCGATCTTGAGAACACGGTCATTAAAGAGCACGCCGCCGCAAACCAGAGCGCCTGCAAGTGCTCCAATCACAGTTGCAGATGTCGGAGACACAAAAGCGCACGGAGCGGTAATCGCAACTAATCCCGCCAGCATGCCGTTGCAGGCCATGGTTATGTCAGGCTTGCCGAACGCGAAATACCAGATCAGCATGGCAGCTGCGGAACCTGCTACCGCGGCTAGGTTCGTGTTCACTGCCACCACCGAAATGCGGAGGTCGGTCGCGCCTAGCGTCGAGCCCGGGTTAAATCCCATCCAGCCAAACAAAAGAATAAAAGTCCCGGTCACGACGTACACGATGTTATGCGCGGGAAAGACACGAATTTTTCCTCCCGGTCCATACTTACCCAATCGCGGGCCCAAAATAATTGCGAGTGCCATGGCGCAGAAACCGCCCACCGCGTGGACAACCGTCGATCCGGCGAAGTCGACGTAGCCGTGACCAAGATGCAACGTGGAACCCACCTGCGACAGCCAGCCTCCGCCCCACGTCCAACAACCGGATATCGGATAGAGAATCGCGCCAATGAAGAGTTCACAAAGCAGAAATGCCCAGAAAGTAATTCGTTCGCACACCGCACCCACAATGATGTAGCCGGCGGTTTCCATGAATACAACTTCGAAAAGCGTGAGGCAGTTGCTGGCGCTGTCATAAGCCGGACCGGTGAGAAAAAAACCCTTGCCTCCTATAAACCCCCACTGTCCGCTTCCAACCAAAAAATGATTGAGCGTAGGAATGCCGCCCAGATTGTTAGGCGCCGCATTGATGGCCACCGCTCCGAACTGAAATGCATACCCAACCGCGTAGTAGGCCAGAAAAGCAAACACGTAAGCCGCGAAGTTGAGCATCATCAGATGCGCGGCATTTTTCTTCCGAACCAATCCGCACGTGAGCAAAGCAAAACCGGCCTGCATAAAAAGAACAAGGTAGCCGGTGTTCAAAGTCCAGGCAAAATTAGTCGCGACGCGAACGTGGCCAACGCTATCGGCAAGCTTTACCGCGAGCGGCTCCTTCACCACCTGAGCCTGATAATCATCGAATGCCTTTTTATTCGCCGCATAGTCCGGAGCTGTCTTGTCCGTAGGCTCGGAAACCACAAAAGAATTACCCGCGGCATCGACCACCGTAGTCTTATCCCCCGTGGCAATGCCGGAAGGATCTGGTTTCGGTGCCTCGTCGGCAAAACAGGGCACAGACAGCCCCGCGAACAATCCCGCAATCAGAATTGTGGCAACGGCCCACACTAACGGCAGGCGCAGGGAACGCCTGTCGAATCGCTTTGTCATGTTTGCTTGCTCCTGTTTGAAGGCGTGGATGATTCTTGGGCGGTCATAACGCATGCTGAAAAACTCAGCCCATCACGGTACGACCGCCCGAATCTTGGAGGGAAGGGCTGACCCGGGTAAGAGCCGACCCCGACGGGCGCCATTGCGTTCCATCGCAGTCCTCTCCCTAATCCGCAGACGATAAAGGGAGGAACCAACCGAGTCCAATTCAAATTTCTTATAGCGCCGATCAGACTCTCCTATAGCGTTCCAGAATTCGATTCGCTCCACTATCTACAGAATTCTTTCGTGGGCGTAGCCCGCGGCCAGCAGCGCCGCCAGCAACTCGGCAATATGAGCCGGTCCGCGCGTCTCCATCGTGATGTCAATGGCCGTATCGCCAAGAATCACCCCGTGGTATGCGCGATCATAGGCCGTTTCCACGATGTTGGCGCGCAGCTCCGCCAGAATTCCCGTGAGCCGGTGCAAAGCTCCGGGATAGTCGGGCAAACGCACCCGCAGACGGACCAGCCTGCCATCTTTGACCAGGCCGCGCTCAATAATTCGCGAGAGCAGCGTCACGTCGATGTTGCCCCCGCCCACCAGCACCGCAACTTTCTTCCCCTCCAACGGCAACTTGTGATTGAGCAGCGCCGCGATCGACGCCGCTCCGGCACCCTCCGCCAGCGTCTTCTCCTGCTCCAAAAGCAGCAGTATGGCGTTGGCGATCTCTTCCTCTTCGACGGTCACAATGTCGTCCACATATTTCTGGACCATGGGGAAGGTCCGTTCGCCGGCCCGCCGCACCGCAATACCCTCGGCAATCGTTATAGCGGGTTTCAGGGTTACGGGTCTGCGCTGTCGGAGCGCCTCTTTCATGGAAGGAAGTCTCGCCGGCTGCACTCCAAAGACTTGGATGGCAGGATTCGTTCCTTTCACCGCACAGGCGATGCCGCCGATCAGTCCGCCGCCGCCGATAGGAGCGACGATCGCCTCAATGTCAGGTTGCTGTTCCAGAATTTCCAGCCCCAACGTGCCCTGTCCGGCAATGACGGCATCGTCATCAAAAGCGTGGATCAGCGTCAAATGGTGCTTTTCGCTTTGCTCGACCGCCTTCTCATAGGCCTCGTCGTAGTTCGTCCCGTGCAGCACCACTTCCGCTCCGTATGCGCGGGTTGCGGTCACTTTCGTGAGCGGCGTGGCCAAGGGCATGTAAATGACCGCTCGAACACCGTGCCGGCCGGCATGATACGCGACGCCCTGCGCGTGATTGCCGGCGGACGCAGCGATTACCCCCTGGGAGCGCTCTTCGGCGGTGAGTGTGAGCAACTTGTTCAGAGCGCCTCGCTCTTTGAACGCGCCGGTGCGTTGCTGATTATCGAGTTTGAGGAAGATCTCGCACTTTGTAATCGCCGAAAAAGCTTCCGAGTACCGGCACGGAGAGACGCGAATCGCTTCGCGTATCCGGCCCATGGCAGTCTGGATATCCTGTATCCCGATCATAGGAGTTTGAGCAGCTATCTTAAACCGGGAAGACTGCGGGGAGCGGGATCAGGAAGCGATTTCTTGTGCCGTGGAAATCGCCGGCCGCATTTGCAACGCTGCCGTGCGGAGGTAAGCATCGACGGCCGCGGCCGCCTTGCGGCCCTCGGCAATGGCCCACACTACGAGCGACTGCCCTCGCCGCATATCGCCCGCCGCAAAGATGCCGGGTACAGAGGACATATAATTCTGATCGGTCGCGACGTTCCCTCGCGCATCGAGCGCGACACCCAACTGTTCAATCATTCCGCTGCGCACCGGTCCCAGAAAGCCCATTGCGATCAGTACCAAGTCCGCGTCCATCGTGAAATCGCTCCCCGGAATCGGCTCGAACGTCGGCGGCGGCCCAACCCGCACGGCATGCAGTCGCGTGACCCCTCCCGCTTCACCGCTGAATTTCGTAGTGGCAAGGCTCCAGTCGCGAATGCCACCCTCTTCATGCGCTCCTTCGATGCGCAGTTGCAACGGCCACAGCGGCCACGGAGTAAGCGGCGACCGTTCATCCGGTGGCTTGGGCATGATCTCAAACTGGTGTACGGAAATCGGCTTCTGCCGATGGCACGTTCCCAGGCAATCCGCGCCAGTATCGCCGCCTCCAATAATGACCACTCGTTTGCCGCTCGCCAGTATCTCGATCTGCGGATCGAGTGTGTCTCCTAAGCAGCGCCTATTCTGCTGCGGCAAAAACTCCATCGCAAAGTGGATGCCCTTCAGCTCCCGTCCCGGAACTTTGAGATCGCGCGGTTGTTCGGCGCCGCCCGCGAGCACGATCGCATCGAAATCGCGCCGCAGATCTTCCACCTCAATATTCTTTCCCACTTCCGCATCCGTGACGAACTTCACGCCCTCCGCGGACATCTGCTCCAACCGGCGGTCGATGACGTGTTTCTCCAGTTTGAACTGCGGAATTCCGTAGCGCAGCAATCCCCCGATGCGATCCGCCTTTTCGTACACCACGACGGCGTGACCAGTCCTGCAAAGCTGCTGCGCCGCCGCCAGTCCTGCCGGACCAGAACCTACAATCGCAACTTTTTTCCCGCTGCGCCGCTTGGGCGGCTCGGGCCGGATCCAGCCCTCCAGAAATCCGCGCTCAACAATATTTTTTTCATTCTGCTTAATCGTGACTGCCGGCTGATTGATCCCCAGCACGCACGAGGCTTCGCAAGGTGCGGGACAAATGCGGCCAGTAAACTCCGGGAAATTATTGGTGGCGTGCAACTGCCTCACCGCTTCTTTCCAGCGACCGCGATAGACCAGGTCGTTCCAGTCGGGAATTAAATTATTCACCGGACATCCCGTCTGGCAGAAAGGCACTCCACAATCCATGCAGCGCGCGCCTTGTTTCTTGAGCGTTTCCTCCGGCAGATCGAGATAAATTTCGAACCAGTCGTTCACCCGTTGCGTAACGGGACGGCGCGGAGCCAACTCGCGGGAATACTCCAGGAATCCGGTGGTCTTACCCATGCTGAACCTGCCCGTTCTGCGCCTGTACATGCCGCACGTGTTCAACATGCGCAACCGGAGGCATGGGTTGGCTCGGCACATGGGCTCGACGGCTGCGGCTCACGCCCAAGACCCGCTTGTATTCGTGGGGAAAGACCTTGATGAAGCGCGGCAGCGTTTCAGCCCAGTTTTCCAGAATCCACTTCGCGCGCCGGCTGCCCGTCAACTCCAGATGGCGAATAATAAGCTCCCTTACGATCTGCGCATCTTTCGATCCATCGATCGATTCCAAATCGACCGAACCGAGATTGCATCGCTCTTCCGCGAAATTGCCGCGCTCGTCAAAAACATAAGCCACGCCGCCGCTCATGCCCGCCGCAAAATTTCTTCCACATGATCCCAAAACGACGACCAGTCCGTTCGTCATGTATTCGCAACCGTGATCTCCCACTCCTTCGACCACCGCCGTCGCTCCCGAGTTGCGAACCGCAAATCGTTCTCCCGCAACTCCGTTGAAAAAGGCTTCCCCGCTGGTCGCACCGTAGAGCACAACATTTCCAATAAGGATGTTCTCTTCGGCCGCGAATCCCGACGCGCGCGGCGGGTACACGATTAATCGTCCACCCGACAGGCCCTTGCCCACATAATCGTTCGCCTCACCTTCAAGCGTCAGAGTTACGCCCTTCGCCAGAAACGCACCCAGGCTTTGTCCGGCTGATCCCGTCAATTGAATACGAACCGTATCGTTTGGTAATCCCTCCGCGCCGCAGCTCCGCGCGATTTCTCCGCTCAGCATTGTGCCGACCGTGCGATGCACATTGCGCACCGGCATTCTGATTTCAACCGGAGTACGAGCGTCGATCGCCACCCGCGCGGCCTGTAGAATTTTGTGATCCAGAGCGTCCTGCAAACCATGGTCCTGCGCGTGCACGCATCTCCTCGCCACCCGCGATGGGACAGGAGGGTTATAGAGAATCGCCGAAAAATCGAGCCCTCGCGCCTTCCAGTGATCGACGACCGGCTCCACATCCAGCATATCGACGCGCCCCACCATGTCATCGAAGCTGCGGAATCCCAGCTCCGCCATGTACTGGCGCACCTGCTCGGCAAGAAAGAAAAAGAAATTGATCACATGCTCCGGCTGCCCCTGGAACTGCTTGCGCAGCACCGGATCCTGCGTGGCAATTCCCACGGAGCACGTATTCAGATGGCACTTGCGCATCATCACGCAGCCCATCGCAATCAGCGGCGTCGTTGCGAAACCAAATTCCTCCGCGCCGAGCAATGCGGCGACCGCCACATCGCGTCCGGTTTGCAATTTGCCGTCGGTCTGCACGCGAATGCGGCTGCGCAAATCGTTCAACAAAAGCACCTGCTGCGTCTCCGCCAAACCAAGCTCCCACGGAATGCCCGCGTGCTTAATGGAACTTAGCGGCGAAGCGCCCGTTCCGCCGCTGTCTCCGCTGATCAGAACCACGTCGGCATGAGCTTTCGCGACGCCGGCGGCCACCGTCCCCACGCCCGACTCCGCCACCAGCTTCACCGCAATGCGCGCCTGCGGATTCACATTCTTGAGGTCGTAAATTAGTTGCGCAAGATCTTCGATCGAATAAATGTCATGATGCGGCGGCGGCGAAATCAATCCAACCCCGGGGATCGAATGCCGCAAGCGTGCGATCGCCTCGTCCACCTTATAGCCCGGAAGTTGGCCGCCCTCGCCCGGTTTCGCGCCTTGCGCCATCTTGATCTGCAATTCGTCCGCATTCACCAGATAGTTCGCCGTCACTCCGAAACGCGCCGACGCCACCTGCTTCACCGCGCTGCGCCGCAGATCGCCGTTCGCATCCCGCTTAAAACGCTCTTCGTCTTCTCCACCCTCGCCGGTATTCGACTTCCCTCCGATGCGGTTCATCGCAATCGCGAGCGTTTCATGCGCCTCTTTGCTGATCGAACCGAATGACATCGCTCCGGTCGTAAAGCGCTTCACAATTTCTTTGGCGGGCTCGACTTCTTCCATCGCAACCGGCTTGTCGCTTTTCTTCAGCCTCATCAGCCCGCGCAGCGTACACAAGCTGGCGCTCTGCTTGTCGACCAGTTGGGTATATTCTTGAAAGTTCTGAAAACTTTCCTGCCGCACCGCCTGCTGAAGTTTTCCAATCGTCAGCGGATTCAACAGGTGATACTCGCCATCCACGCGCTGGTGGTAGGCGCCCCCCACCGCAAGTTCGGTTTCGAACTCCGTCACCGGACGCAGCGAGTGATCGTGCTTCACCTGCGCCTCGCGCGCGAGTGCGTCGAGGCCAATCCCTTCCATGCGCGACGTAGTCCCTGCGAAATAAGCATCGACCAACTCTTTGTTCAGCCCGATCGCCTCGAAAACCTGCGCCCCCTGATAACTCTGCAATGTCGAAATGCCCATCTTGGCGAAGGTCTTCAACAGACCCTTCTTCACCGACTTCATGAAATTCTTAATCGCAATTTCGGAAGTGATGCCCTCAGCCAAATCGCCGCGCCACGCCAGATTCTCCACCGTCTCCAGCGCTAAATAAGGATTGATCGCGCTCGCCCCATATCCGCTGAGCAAAGCGAAGTGCATCACTTCGCGCGGCTCACCGGATTCCGTAATCAGCGCCACCTGTGTTCGCGTCTCCTCGCGCACCAGCAGGTTGTGCACCGCCGCCAGAGCCAGCAAGCACGGAATCGGCGCATAGTCCTTATCCACGCCGCGATCGGAAAGAATCAGCAGGCTGTATCCCGCCTTCACCGACAATGACGCTCTACGGCACAGTTCATCGAGCGCCCGCTTCAGTCCCGCTTCGCCTTCGCTCGCCCGGAACAATGCAGGCAACGTAGTAGCCAGCAAGTCCCCGACCGAAACACGCCGCAATTTCTCCAATTCGCGATTGGTCAGCAGCGGATGCTCCAGCTTCAGCATGTGGCAGTTTTCCGGAGCTTCCTCCAGAATGTTGCGCTCGCTGCCGATGTAGCTGATCAGCGACATCACCATCTCTTCGCGAATAGGATCGATCGGCGGATTCGTCACCTGCGCGAACAATTGTTTGAAGTAATTGAACAGCGGTTGCGGCTGATCCGAAAGACACGCCAGCGGCGTATCCGTGCCCATCGACCCAATCGGCTCCTCGCCCGCCGAAGCCATCGGCGAAAGGATCATCTTCAAATCTTCATCCGTATATCCAAAGGCACGTTGCCGGCGCAGTAGAGTCTCAGGATCCGGAGGATGCGTCCGCGACGGCTCCGGCAACTGGCTCATCGTGATCTGGTTGTCCTTCACCCACTCGGCATACGGTTGCTGCGAGGCCAGACGCTGCTTGATCTCCTTGTCTGCCACGATGCGGCCTTCGACTGTATCCACCAGAAACATTTTTCCCGGCTGCAAGCGGCCTTTCATCTTCACCTGCTCCGGCGCAACATCGAGCACTCCGGCCTCCGACGCCATGATCACCACATCGTCATGCGTGACCACGTACCTTCCGGGACGCAGACCGTTGCGGTCAAGCGTCGCTCCGATGATGCGGCCGTCAGTGAACGCCACTGCTGCCGGGCCGTCCCACGGTTCCATCATGCAAGCGTGATATTCGTAAAACGCCCGCTTCTCCGGTTTCATGTGTGGATTTCCCGCCCACGCTTCCGGAATCAGCATGGCCATGGCGTGCGGCAAGCTGCGCCCCGCTTGCAGTAGAAGCTCCAGCGCATTGTCGAAGTTGGCGGAGTCGCTTCCGTCCGGCTCGATGATCGGAAAAAGCTTTTTCAGATCGTCGCCAAAAAGCGGCGATGCCAGCAGCGACTGCCGCGCGTGCATCCAGTTCACATTGCCGCGGAGCGTATTAATCTCGCCGTTATGCGCGATGTAACGGTAAGGATGTGCCCGCTGCCAGCTCGGAAACGTATTCGTCGAAAAACGCTGATGCACCAGGCACAGCGCGCTGACTACATCCGGATCGGAAAGTTCGCGATAAAAATTTGTGAGCTGAGCAGCCAGCACCAGTCCTTTGTAAACCACGGTCCGGCAGGAAAGCGACGGAATGTAAAACGTGCTCGCATTCTCCTCGCCGCACTCGCGAATTTCGTTCTCCGCTCGTTTGCGCACGACGTACAGCTTGCGCTCGAAAGCGTCTTCGTCCATTCCCGGCGGCCGCCCAACAAAAATTTGCTGGATATAAGGCTGCGATGCGCGCGCCACGCGGCCGATTGCCGAAGCAAACGTCGGCATGTCCCTCCAGCCCAGAACCGTCAAACCCTCCTCACGCACGATGCGCTCGATTATGCCTTCGCACTGCAAGCGCGGGTGCTTCTCCACCGGCAGAAAAGTCATGCCCACCCCGTACGAACCGGGCAGCGGAAGTTCAAATCCTAATTTCGCGCATTCGCGGGCGTAAAACTTGTGTGGAATCTGAATCAATACTCCAGCGCCGTCGCCGGTCTCCGCGTCACATCCGCAAGCGCCACGATGCGCCAGATTCAGCAGCACCTGAATTCCATCGCGAATGATGTCGTGGCTCTTTTCTCCACGGATGCTGGCCACGAACCCAATCCCGCAGGCATCATGCTCCTGCGCGGGATCGTACAGACCCTGCGCCGGCGGTACGCCATTGATACGGCTTACGCGGGACATCGCAGCATCTCCTGGGGATAAATTTGCAACCACGAAGCGGTGGTTCCTGGACTTGAGCCCGAGGCTGCGGGCGCAGCCCACACTCCATTCCAAGCCTATTCCGTCGATTCTGTGATAAGCCCTCGCCCTCGACAAGTACAACTCAGAATTTCGATGGATACGATGCGATTTTCCGAACTTCCTTCAGAGTGGTAATTGCAAGCGGAACAGGTCTTCGTTATGCGGTGATAGCGCCCGAATACAGGGCCATCCCCACCACAGCGTCCATTCCTAACGCGTGGAGGCTGTCGATTTCCCGCTGCGTCGTGATGCCGCCGGCAACCACCAGCCGCCTCGCGGTGGCTCGCCGGATTGCGCTCACAGTCTCCATCGGGATTCCGCCCATCAACCCTTCTGTATCGATGTGCGTGTAGAGAAAAGTTTCGCAAAATGATTCGAGCTCGCGAATCATATCGAACGCAGTGACCACAGTCTGTTTGCGCCAGCCGTCGATTGCCACCCGCCCGCCTCGGGAATCGAGCGCAAACACCAGCGCCGCCGCGCCCAGCGCGTCCGCCAGCTTTGCCGCGTACTGCGTGTTGATCTTGCCATCTTCAAGCAACGAAGAGCCGAGGATGACTCTCCGCGCCCCTCCATCCAAGAGCGCGCACGCCGTTTCGAGGCTGCGAATCCCGCCCCCGACCTGGCATTTGAGCCTCCGCACAATCTGATTCACGATTTCGCGGTTACTGCCCGTGCCCCGGGCTGCATCCAGGTCGATCACCTGCACCATCGGATACTTCAAGAAGCGTTCGATCCAGTAATCGAAGTTGTCGAACTCCAGCGCTTTCTTCTCGCCCTGCACCAACTGCACGATCTTGCCGCCCATCAAGTCAACCGAGGGAATCAGCATGGCCACCTCACGGGCACTCCGGAATCGTGGAGTTCATGTTTCAGTTGTGCGATGTTCTCGATTCCAAAATGAAAGATGGACGCGGCCAGAGCCGCGTCTGCGCCACCGTCGCGAAACACTTCGACAAAATCGCGCGCCGATCCCGCGCCGCCGGAAGCAATCACAGGAATTGAAACCGCCTCCGTCACCGCGCGCACCAACTCGCAGTCAAATCCGGATTGAGTTCCATCGCGATCCATCGAGGTCAGCAAGATCTCTCCCGCTCCGCTCGCGACGGATTCACCCGCCCATTGAATCGCATCCCAGCCAGTGGACACGCGCCCTCCAGCAACGAACACCTCAAAACTCCCGCCGATCTTTTTTGCATCGATTGCCACCACCACTGCCTGCGAACCAAAGCGCCCGGCAATTCTGCCGATTAATGCTGGGTCGCGCACCGCGGCCGAATTGATTGCGATCTTGTCCGCGCCCGCGTCGAACACCGCCGCTGCGTCGTCAAGCGCACGAATTCCTCCTCCCACCGTAAACGGAACAAACAAAGATCGCGCCGTGTTACGAACCGCGTCCAACAGGGTGCGCCGGTTTCCGCTCGTCGCCGTAATGTCGAGCAATACAATCTCGTCCGCACCGTTGCGTGCGTGAGCCGCAGCGCATTCCGCAGGGTCACCTGCATCGCGCGGGTCCCTGAAACGCACGCCCTTCACGACACGGCCATCGTCCATATCGAGACAGGCGATGATGCGCTTGGTCAACACATCAAACCTCGCAAAAATTCTTCAGGATCGACAAGCCAACATCGCCGGATTTTTCCGGATGGAACTGCACTCCAAAAATATTGCCTTGCTCCACGGCGCCCACGAACCGCAGTCCATATTCGCTAGCCCCAGTCATAGCCGCCACAACGCGCGCATGGAAAGAATGGGTGTAATAAACAAACGAATCCTGTGCGATGCCTCGCAGCAGCCGCGATCCTTCCCTCACCACCAGCGAGTTCCACCCAACATGCGGCGACTTCACCGACGGCGGAAACTGCCGGCACTTGCCAGGAAAAATTCCAGCGCCTGCGATCTCACTGCACTCTTCGCTGCCTTCGAAAAGCCACTGCATCCCCAGGCATATTCCAAGAAACGGCTTCCCAGCGGAAATATTTTGCAGCACCGCCTCACGCAGGCCGCCGCTGTTCAGATATTGCAACGCAGAAAAATGCCCCACGCCCGGCAGCACGATCTTGTCCGCTGCCGTCAAGGCTTCGGGCTGATTCGTCACAACAACTTCGGCGCCGAGATGATCGAACGCCTTCTTCACGGAATTGAGATTGCCCGCGCCGTAATCCACAATGGCGATCATAGAAGTCCCTTGGTGCTCGGGAGCATGCGCCCCAGTCGCCGGTCGCGCGAGCACGCCACACGGAGCGCGCGCGCGAACGCCTTGAAGAGCGCCTCGATTTTGTGATGGCTGGATCGTCCGTACAAAACGCGCGCGTGAACATTCGCCCGCGCCCCGCGCGCAAAGCCTTCAAAAAAGTCGTACACAAGTTCGGTCTGCAGGTCTCCCACCAGCACAGCGCGGACTTTCGTATCGACCACCGCCGCCGCACGGCCGCCAAAATCGACCGCAACCACGCCGAGAGTTTCATCCATAGGCATAACAAAATAACCCGCGCGCAGAATGCCGCGGCGATCGCCCAACGCTCGATCGAACACCTCGCCCATCGCGATGCCGATATCTTCCACGGTATGGTGTTGATCCACGTCCAGGTCGCCGCTCGCCGTGAGTTTCAAATCGAATCCGCCATGCCGGGTAAAGAGCTCCAGCATGTGATCGAGAAAACGGATTCCGGTAGCGACTTCATATTTCCCCCGGCCCTCGATGGTGAGCGCAATCCGAATCTCAGTCTCCGCCGTCTTGCGATGCAACTTGGCTTTCCTCACGCTCGCACCTCGCACCCAAGCCTGAGTTTTCCGGCCACCTCGCGCAGCGCCCCAATCAGAATCCGCGTGTGTTCGCGCGATCCCACCGTGAGCCGCACGCAGCCCTCGCAGCCCGGATCGGAGTTCCGGTCGCGGACGAGAATCCCTCGACCACGCAACGCCTGAATGAATTCTGAATATGCCGGCCCGATGCGCACGAGCACAAAGTTAGCGCGGCTCGGCCAGTAATGCAGGCCAAGAGCTTTCAATTCCCGCTCCAACAGGCCGCGGCCTTGCCCCACTTCAGCAACATAGTCTGCAACGTATTTCTGATCTCGAAGTGCCTCCGGCAGTACTGCCAAGGCCGCGGCATTTACGTTGTAAGGCGAAGCCACGCGGCGCACCATCTCCATCTGAGCCACGCTTCCAGCGAGGATCCCTATTCGCAGGGCGGCCAAGCCGTAGGCCTTCGAGAATGTGCGCGCTACGAAAAGATTTTCCGGCCATTTAGGGCAATCGATAACCGTCTCGCCATGAAATTCGAAGTAAGCTTCATCCACCAGCACCGCCGCCTGCGGCGCAGCGCGAGCCACCTGAAGCAGGATTTCGCAATCCGCCGCCGCGCCCGTCGGATTATTCGGATTCGCCACTGCGATGAGCCGCGTGCGTGCGCCAATCCGCGTAACCAGTTTTTCCCAAGGAAAGGAAAAGTTTTCGCCGGCGGGAACTTGCACCAGACTCGCACCCTCGGCCCGCGCGAAGATGGCATACATCGCAAACGTGGGAACGACGATAATCGCTTCGTCCCCTGGCTCCAGATAAGTCGCGCACAGCAGATGGATCGCTTCATCCACGCCGTTCGTGAGCAGAACCCGCGCCGCATCGAGCCCAAGGAAGCCAGCCACCTGAGCCTCTACCGGTTCGCGTTCGGGATAGCGCGCCAGCGCGTCGGCATCCAGAGAACGCAGCCGCGCCAGCACCCGCGGCGAGCAACCGATCGTGCTCTCGTTAAAATCAAGCCGCAATCCTTCGCGCCCAGCCAGGGGTGGCCGGTAAGCATGCAAATTTTTCACCGCTGCACGAGCCTCAAGCATTCGCGCACCTCACCCGTAACGATTCCGCGTGTCCACGTAAGCCTTCCGTTTCCGCCAGCACAATGGCAGGCAGAGCAATACGCTGCAGGCCTTCCCGGGAAACTTCCTGGCAGGAAATAATGCGGACATAGTCCAGCACGCTCAAACCCCCGCGCACCCTCGCCATCGCTCCCGTAGGCAGCACGTGGTTCGGCCCCGAAATGTAATCCCCTGCGGATTGCGGCGTGAACTCATTCAGAAAGATCGAGCCCGCATTTTGAACCGCCGCCGCCAGCGCGCTCGGCAGCGTAAGATGCTCAGGCGCGATTCGATTCGCGGTCTCGACTGCCTTATCGAGAGAATCAACTAGAAGAATGGCGCCGTTGCGAGAGAGCGACTCGGTGGCAATTGGATTTGCACGCGCACGCCGCTTCGCCTCTTTCTGCACAGCTTTCGCCAATCGAGTGGAACTCGTAATAAAAATGCAGAGCGCATCGGGATCGTGCTCCGCCTGCGCCACCAAATCACTTGCAATGAAAGCCGGATCACCGTCCTCACTCACGATCACCGCCTCGGTAGGACCGGCGAGAAACTCGATGGCGCAGTCGAATGCAACCAGCTTTTTTGCCGCTGTAACGTAACGACTGCCCGGACCCACGATCTTGCTGACGCGCGGAACACTTTCCGTTCCATAGGCGAGCGCGGCAACCGCCTGTGCGCCACCAACTCGGTAAAACTCGCGCACCCCGAGGAATGCCGCCGCCGCCAGCGTAGCCTGCGCCGGACGCGGCGACGCCACACGAATCTCGCGCACGCCAACAACTAGCGCCGGAATCACCGTCATCAGCAACGTCGAGGGCAACGGATATCGCCCACCAGGAACATAGCAACCCACCGACTCTAGCGGACGCACCAACTGCCCCACCCAAACTCCAGGATGAATTTCGCGCCGCCACTCTTTCGGTTTTTGCCATTCGCAGAAGCGGCGAATATTGCCTGCAGCCTGTTTGATGGCGTCTTGCAATTCTGGAGGAGTCTTCTGCCACGCTTCCCGCAACTCAGCTTCCGGCACGCGCACGGGTTCGTCCCTATCCAAACCGTCCCAGCGAACTGCATAACATCGCAAAGCCCGATCCTTATCGTGCCGCACGCTATTCACGATGCGCCTCACCCCCGGCTCAACTGCGGCGAGATCTTTTGCACCACGCTGCTCCAACGCGCCCACGAACCGGTCTCTCTTAGCCCCGTCAAGTATCCGCATCACATCACCACCTTGTTCAGCGGATACTCGACAATCCCCTGAGCATTGGCCTGCTTAAGCTTTGGAATCAGCGACCATGCGGCGTTCTCTTCGATCACCGTATTGACCGCAACCCACTCGCCATCGGCCAGCGGCGCCACCGTCGGATTCTTCAACGCAGGCAGTAATCCCAGCACAGCCGCCAAATCCGGCTTGCGCACGTTGAGCATCAATCCAACGCGCCCCATTGCCGCGATCGCGCCCGAGAGCATTACCGCCAGGTTCTCGATCTTTAGCCGACGCTCGGGATCGGCCCATGCCGCGTGATTCGCGACTAATTGCGTGTTCGATTCCAGCACTGTTTCGATAATTCTCAAATGGTTTGCGCGCAGGGAACTCCCGGTTTCCGTGACCTCGACGATGGCATCCGCCAGCAGCGGCGGCTTCACCTCGGTCGCGCCCCAAGAGAATTCAACGCTTACCGGCACATTTCGCCCGGCAAAATAATTCCGCGTGAAGCTCACCAATTCCGTGGCGACAATTCGTCCGGCAAGATCTTCGGGCTTCTGAAAGCTTGAATCCTCCGGCACCGCCAGAACCCACTTCACTTTTCCCATGCTTTGTTTCGCATAGATCAGGTCGGTCACATGGACCACGTCGAGTCCGCTCTCCAGCACCCAGTCGAGGCCCGTCAGTCCCGCATCCAGCGCGCCGTGTTCGACGTAGCGCGCCATCTCCTGCGCTCGAATGAGAAGACATTCGATCTCAGGATCGTCGGTCGCCGCAAAGTAAGAGCGGGCGCTGGTGTAGACCCGCAGCCCAGCCCGGGTGAACAGGTTGAGCGTGGCTTCCTGCAAACTTCCTTTGGGAATACCCAGACGAAGTCTCATCGCCGCGCCTCTTCGTTTAGCGTGGCCGCTGCGCCGCCCAGCGGCAACTCCTGGATAAAACAAGATCTCGATCCCGTATGGCAGACTTTGCCCTCGCCGAGCACGCGGACGCGCAGCAACACCGTGTCGCGGTCGCAGTCCGTCCATGCCGTGATGATTTCCAGTTGATTGCCCGAGGTTTCTCCTTTCGTCCACAGCTTCTGTCGAGTGCGGCTGTAAAACGTTACGAAGCCCGTCCGCAGGCTCGTCTCGAACGCTTCGCGGTTCATAAAGCCCACCATCAGCAACTCCCCGGTGGATGCATCCTGAATGACCGCAGGAGCCAGACCTTGCATTTTGTCGAAATCAATCTCCATCTCGAAGCCTCCTGGTACTCATCCCGGTGCCGAGAGATCGCAGCAGAAGCAAAAATCCCGCTGCGCTTTCGCGTCAGCGGGATCTGGATTTCCTATAAGTGCTTTAGGTCTTCATCCGAAATGCTCCGCTGACACGCTCATCGCATGGTGATGGTGGTGACGATGATGGTGGAGCGAAGTCATGATGGGCTAATGTTAGGACGATTGAGTATCTGCGTCAATTGTTTTCTATACCTACCCGCCGGGAGAATCCTGAACCTGAAGGCCGAGGCTAGTACGAAATTCTGATCATCCCTAAGGCCGCAACCGGCAACTCTTACGACCGAAGTAACTTACATCGTTCCCGAGGCCTCGGGTTTCCAGACAGAATCGTAAACTTAGATTCATCGCATCACTTTTTTGCGTGTAGCTTTCCATTCGTCGGTCAGCTTTACCCAGACCTCCTATAATCAGAGCCATGTCTGGTTCCGATTACTCTGCGATGCTCGACGTAGCGATAGCCGAAGCCCGCAAAGGGCTGGCCGAAGGCGGCATTCCCGTCGGCGCCGCGATCTTCGACGAAAGCGGCAAACTCCTGGGCGCCGGGCATAACCGCCGCGTACAAAATGGAGATCCTTCCCTGCACGGCGAGACCGACGCTTTCCGCAATGCCGGCCGTCAACGCGGTTATCGCCAACTGATCATGGTTACAACCCTGGCGCCTTGCTGGTATTGCAGCGGGCTGGTGCGCCAGTTTGGTTTCAGAACGTTGATCGTCGGCGAAAGTCGTAACTTCCAGGGCGGCATCGAGTGGCTGCGCTCACTCGGAATAAATGTGATCGACCTGGACTCGCAGGAATGCGCTTCCATGTTGCGCGAATACATTCGCCTGAACCCCGAAGTCTGGAACGAAGACATCGGGATTGAGTGAGTATCTATGCCGCAGTTAGAACAATAGCTGCAATGTCATCTGGATTTGCCGCGGCTGTCCAATTGTTTTATTAGTTACTCCTAACCCGGACGGGCAATTATAGAAGCCCGCGTTATTACTGCCGCAGCTTGTGGGCAGCGGCGGAGTTCCGATCACTGGAAATTGATTGTAAAACTGGTTTTGCGACACATCGTCAATAGGAATATCAAAACTGGCCGTATTGGTCACGTTAAAGATGTCGAAGCTATATTTCAGCGAAACACGCTCAGTCAGCGAAGTCAGCTTCACAAACGAAATATCGGCGGCCTTTTGCCAGGACTGGCGGAAAATGTTGCGCTGGCCTGTGGTGAAGTTGGTTTCAAAAGTGTCGCCCGCCGGAATGGCACCTCCAAGATCGCCAGGATTCAACAGCGGCAGAGTGAAACAGCTTGATTTCAACGCCGGTGTGCCGAAAGCGCCGGAAGCGCCCGTGAGAGCATTCTTCGGCGTGCACCCCGGAGCCAGCGGAACAATCGGGTTCGTGATGCCGTCATAGACGCTGTAAAAAATGCTGCCCACCGCGCCGGTGTAGTCGATGATGCTATAAGGCTGGCCGCTCTGCAGTACGGTGGCTCCATTAATCGACCAGCCATCCGCTAGCTTACCCTTGATCGAGGACGCGGAGAAGAACTTCGGCAGTTGGTAAACATAGCTGAAGTTAAAGACGTGGGTTCTGTCAAAATCCGATGACCCGTAAGCCGATCGCAGATTCAGCGGATTGTTCCCATTGAAAAATAATCCCATGCCGCTTTGTTCGTCCAACGCGTGAGAGTATGTGTAGGAGAAGCCCACTTGTAAACCATGACTCATACGCTTTTCTATGTGTGTCTGAAGGGCATTATATGCAGAGACTCCCGCTGCCTTATAAGTCTCCGACTCCGCCGAATAACCTATGTAAGGCACACGCAAATCGACGTTACCGCCTTCATAATTAGCGAGATAGGACTGACCATTGGGCAGGTTCTGAAAGTTGAAGTTAGAATCGACGACCGTGTAACCGTAGGTATAGTCCTGCTCGAAGGGAGTGCCGGGGCGGATCGGATTCGTTGGGCTCGCGATTCCCGCTTGATTGAAAGGAACGGGAATGACGCCATGTCGCCCCAGGTTGCCCACATAACCCACTTCGAGGGCTAGATCGTTGCGCGGCTGCCATTGAAAGTCCAGCGTGTTGTTGATGGTGTAGGGAAGTTTATTCGCGCGGTTGTAAGTGGCAAAGGAAAAGAGTTGCTGTCCTTGGGCAATCCCCGCCGCAACTCCGGTTCCCGGCACACCCGTATTCGGAAGGTAGTTGGTAATATCGGCGGGATTACCGCTCGGAGCGGGCCCCAGCGTCGCTCCCCACGGATTCGCCAGCGAATACACCTGATCGACACTAGGGTCGGTATTGCACGTGGGAATAAAGCCCTCATAAAAGCTCTCCGTACTTGGACTGCAAGCCTGCGCATTCACGTACGGCGGAGTTTGATTCACTCCAAACGGTCCGCCATTGATCACGCCCTCCGCAAAGCCCGGCGAAAGGTACGAATACAATTCGCCGCGGTCGTAGTAAATTCCACTGCCCGCGCGGACCACCACCTTGTCGTTAAATTTTTTCGGACTCCACGCCACCCCCACGCGCGGAGCCAATCCCCACTGCCGCCCGGTGAGCGTCGTGTTGCTGACGCCCTTCGTGGGAAACAATTTATTGTTTCCCGCGATGATGAACCCGTTCGACGCAATCGTATCGCTCGCCGCGTCGTAGGAGTACAGCGAAGGATCGAAGTTGAAAATACGTCCGTACTTTTCGGTGAGTCCGCCATCCCAGTCGAAGCGCAGCCCGGCAGTCAGGCTTAGGTTGGAGCGAAACTGAAATTTATCCTGAACATACGCCCCGGATTGCCCGGCGCGGTAATAGCGATTGGCATTCCCTTGCAGAAACTTGGTCGTGGTGAAATCGTCGTTGGTAGTGACGAAGCCCTGGAGGAACTGCGAAAAATCCGCCGTCGAAATAATTCCCTGGTTGGTTCGTTCGTCGCGCGTGTTGAGTTGCGTGTAGGCATAACTGCCGCCGAATGTGACCGTATGTTTGCCATGAGTCCAGATCGCATTCGCCGAGGGCATAATCCGGTTCTGGAAAACTCCGGTAAACGCGCCCTGCGATGCTGCCCCCTGGCCAATGGTAAGAAATTGCAGATTTGTGATGCCGCCCGAGTTCGACACTGGATTCGATAATCCCAAAGGATCGACTATTGATATCCCAGGAAAAAATGTCGAGCCAAATGTGTTGATCTGCGGTGTCCCGGTCTGCGCGGCAAACGACTGCGGCGAAAAAGGCTGTGCGATGGTGCTGTAAACCTTCTCTCGAAGAATGCCGAGAACCTCGCTCAGGCTCAGGTTTGGGCGAAGCGTCTGCGTGTTGGTGATCGAAGCCACCTGGCTGCCGGCATCAAGATGCTGCGAAAATCCCGCAACGTTCGAGTACGCGTAAGGAGCCACGCTCGGATCATGCTGGTAATAATATTTCACCGAGACCGTGTCCTTCGCACTCTTGTTCCAGTCCAGATCGGTGACCGCCTGATCGGACGTGAAGTAAGCAGTTCCGGGGGCGATCGCATTTTCGGGAAAGGTCGGAGTTGCAGTCTGCCCATCCCACGAAGGGATTAGATATTGGCCATTGGGCAGTTTGTATTGAAAAAGCGCAACCGCGATGGGATTGACGGCGCCGGTTTGCAGCAGGTTCGTCCCCCAATACGTATCTGAAATCGTCTCCAGCGCGGTCGGCGAGCGGTCATCCGTTAGTCCCTGTGGAACCAGCATGCGCGAGAGCCCGATCTCCTGGTCCGAGTCATGCAGGTGCTGGTAGCTGACAAAACCGAACAGCTTGTCCTTGATCAGCGCCCCGCCCAAGGTTCCGCCTGCGGTATAGCGATGCAATTGCGGAACTTTATCGTTCTCGGGAATATTCGGATCCTGCTTGTAGAAAAACGGCGACGCATTCAGCCAGTCCGTACCGCGATGCAGGTAACCACTGCCGTGGATCGTATTGGTGCCCGAGGCCGTGCTCATATCGATGTGAGCCCCGCTGGTAGAGCCTTGCTGCGCGTCGTACATCGATGTGTTGACGCGAAGCTCCGTAACCGTCTCCGGAGCCGGCGTCGGCAACGCCTGGCCAATCGCCAAATAGACCGATGCCGTGCTTTGAATCGGCGCAGCGCTCGTGCTGGCCGCGTTCGCGACTCCAGTGTTGTTCACAATGCGGGCTGAAGCTACCTGGCTCGTGCTCTTGCCATTAAACAGGTTGCTCGCGTCCACGCCGTTAAGCAGAAAACTGTTGCTCGTATCACGCTGCCCGTTGGCCCAGATCGGCTGATTTCCCAGCCCGCTGTTGGCACCCGTTCCGCCCGGCAACTCGGCGTTCACTCCGGGAGAAAGTATGGCCAAGCCAGTGAAGCTCCCCGTAGGTAATGGAACGGCGTCGATCTGGTTCCTGTCGAGAATGTAGCCGTTCGTCGTGTCCACCGAGTTCATCATCGGATCGGCCTGCACCTCCACCACCGTGCCCACCTGGCCGACTGGCAGCACCGCATTCACCGTCGCCGTGCGGTCTGCTTGCACCGTGATGGAAGGAACCTTCTGAGTCTCGAAGCCGTCGTGTGTGAACGTAATCGTGTAGGCGCCGATCGGCAAGTTCACAAAGTCGTAGCTGCCATTCGTATTTGTTTTTTGCGTGCGCGTGAGTTTTGTTTCGTCGCCCACAATCGTCACCGTGGTTTCCGGCAGTACGCCACCCGTCTTGTCAGTGACCGTGCCCGTGATGCCGCCAAGCGTTTGCTGCGCCTCCGCCCGCGGTGTAATCGCAAACGGCATGCACAAATAGGTCGCGATGATAAGAACGGCAAACCCAATTCGGTTCTTCATGAATGACCTCGTTCAAAACCATTTAAACGGACGCCTGCGGGACCGCTGGCTGGCGACCGAAAATACCGTATCGATAAAACGTTGTTCGCGGCAGAGAGGGTCGTTCCGGCCGCCCGCAAAATAACTGGATGACTTTACACGAGTACCCTAAGGAACGAAAGCGTTCTTTCAGTCAAAATTTCTTTGCCGCCGATTAGATATTTTTATGCTGGCATCGAGTCGGCGGGACCGGTTTCTTTACGCGTCAACTCAGCCTGCCGAAAGTGGCCTTTCCTTAGCCCTCGCGCGAACAAAGAACCACAACAGTCCCGCGACCAAGTAGGCCAGATAGATATAAGGCAACTTGCCATACGGCCCTTCCGGCACCGGATAGAAATTCCCCACCAGCGCCAGCAGCATGGCCACGCCGGCCAACCACGGGATCACTTGCGCTCCCGGACGAAAGGCGCCGTGGCTGCGCAAATAGCGCGGCAACGCAACACAAACTAATGCGTATGCCACGATAAACCCATAAGTCGCAAGCGATCCCAGCCAGCCGTAAACATCCAAACCGCTTGCCCCGCGCGCCGCCAGCACGGCCACCGGCGACAGCGCCGCAACTCCCGTGATAATCACCGCCCGGCTCGGCGTTTGGTTCCGGACATGCGTACTTCCCAGCGAACTGTGAGCCAGTCCGTTGTGGGCCATCAGCATGAGTACTCGCGCCGCCGCCGTAATGCACGCCAGCGTTCCGGCGAACAAACTCACTAGCGCTCCAATGTCAATCAGCAACCCCAGCACCGCCACGCCGCCCACGCGCGCCAGCACATACATCGGCGCCTGGCTCGCGCCCAAATCCTGGCCTGCGGTATGAAAGCCCAACACTTCCGCGTACGCGCAGACCGTGAAAAACGCTCCCGCAAGAACGGCGCTCTGAATCACCGCCCGAGGAATCGTCTTTAGCGGATTGCGCGCCTCCGATCCCAGCGTAGTCGCGCTCTCGAAGCCGACAAAGCTGAACAGCGCAAGTACCAACCCAAGCCGAAGCCCACTTCCAGTCATGCCGCGCAGATGCAGTTGCTCCGCATCCACGCGCCAGCCGTGCCGCACCAGCAACAGCGTCACCACGATCACGATCACCGTAACCGACGCCGCCTCAATCCACAGCATCAGCCGCGCGGAAATCTTCACGTCGCGGTATGCAATCCAGATCGAAACTCCGGTCACCAGCGCGGCCAACAACACCGCCGGGAACACGTGGCCGGTCGCATCCCGCAGCAGCAGATTCGCATAATGGTAGAAGCCGCCGATAACGCTCGATCCCGTCGCCACATAAGCCAGCAACAAGCTCCACGCCACCGTCGCACCCAGCCACGGAGGCAGAGTCATCACAGCGTAGGTATAGAGAGAGCCGGGCGAGGCCGAGTGGCGCGCATAGCGTGCGATGCACAATGCCACCAGCAACACGGCCGCCGTCGCCAAGGCGTACGCCAGCCATGTTCCATTGCCGGCAAGCGCGCACACCAGCGGGATCGTCGCTGCCGGCGTCGTAGTCGGCGCCATGGTCGAGACCGACTGCGCCAGCGTTTCCATCGGAGACAGAATCCCGCGCCGCAGCCCGTAGTCTGCGCCCTCCGAAATCGTCGCCGTTCCCTCCATGCTGGACCCATCCTTCCGCAAAATCAGACTGGCGACGGATTGTACAACATGACTTGTGCGGCTCATGAAAAGTGAGTCCGGACGGAGCGATGATCGGTAATATATAGGCAGCGTCCGGCGCGCTCTGAACGCCTCTGCGTCAGCCGGGAGAGGAATCGCTTTCCATGAAACTGGATAGACAGTTACTGCAACGCCTGCCCAAAGTTCTTTTACACGAGCACCTGGATGGCGTCCTCCGTCCACAAACTCTCATCGAGCTTGCCAAAGAATCGGGATACAAGGATCTTCCCCCCGGCGATCCTCAGGCCCTCGCACAGTGGTTTTTCCGCGGCGCGAATCAAGGGAGTCTCGCGAAATATCTCGAAGGTTTTGCGCACACGATCGCCGTCATGCAGACCGAAGAAGCCCTGCAACGCATCGCTTACGAACAAGCCGAGGATTTGAGCCGTGACGGAATTATTTATTTCGAAACTCGCTTTGCGCCAATCTTTCACACCCGAAAAGGACTCACTCACCAGCAGATTGTTTCGGCCGTGCTGAAGGGCCTGGAGCGGGCGCGCAAAGATTTCGGCATCGCCTCCGGCTTGATCATTTGCGCCATGCGCAACATGAACACCTCTCTCGAAATGGCGGAACTGGCTGTCGATTTCCGCGCCCGCGGCGTGGTCGGCTTCGATCTCGCCGGTGAAGAAGGCGGTTATCCTCCCAAGAAACACGTCGACGCGTTTCATTACATCCAGCGCGAAAATTTCAACATCACGGTTCACGCCGGCGAAGGCTATGGCAAGGAATCGATCTGGCAGGCCATTCAATATTGCGGCGCGCACCGCATCGGCCACGGCACGCGGCTGATCGAAGATATCGCGGTCGCCGACGGCAAAGTAGTGAAGCTTGGCGATCTCGCACAATACGTTCTCGATAAGCGCATCCCACTGGAGATTTGCCTGCTCAGCAACGTTCACACCGGCGCCACGCCAAGCCTGGCCGAGCATCCGTTCAAAATTCTTTACCAGGAAAAATTCCGCGTCACGCTGAACACCGACAACCGACTGATGAGCAATACCACCATGACCAAAGAATTCGAAGCCGCCGCTAATACCTTCGGCTTGGCCCTGGCCGACTTTGAGAAGATCACGATCAATGCGATGAAGAGCGCTTTCCTGCCCTACAAAGATCGCATCGATTTCATCTACTCCGCCATCAAGCCGGGCTATGCGAGAATCCGCGAATCACTCGAAGCAAACTAATCGCATACGCAAACTCACGCTGACAAGGCAGCCAGAGTTTCGGCGAGCACCAGCGTCCCTCGCGCAATGTCATCCGGGTCGGCATACTCATCGGGCCGGTGACTGTATCCATTGCGGCATGGAATAAACAGCATCGCCACTGGAGCAATTCGCGCCATGAAAAGGGAATCGTGATAGGCGCGGCTGACCATGGCAATAAATTTCAGTTCGTGCTTCCGGCAAGATTGCGAAATCGCTTCGATGATCTCAGATGCGCAATCCGCCGGCGCGTCGGCGTTGAGCACTTCGAACTTGACCGATACACTCCGTTGCATCGCGACCGAATAACATGCGGTCTCAATCTTCTGCATGACGTGGTCGCGCCGCTGCAAATCCGTGTCGCGGATATCCACGCTCAGCCGCACCCGGCTGGGAATACTATTCACCGCGCCCGGAAACACCTCGCAGACTCCAACCGTCGCAACCGTATCGATCGCTCCGCTTGTCCGTGCCGCGCTCTCCACCGCCAGAATCATCTCGGCTGCCGCGCAGAGCGCGTCGCGGCGCTCCGGCATCAAAACACCGCCCGCGTGCCCACCCGAACCCTCAATCACAACTCGAAGACTTGCTGGCGCGGCAATATTCGTCACAACGCCAAGAGGAATTTGCTGGCGCTCCAGCAGCGGTCCCTGTTCAATGTGCAACTCGACGAATGCTCTGTAGTAACCGCTTGGCAATTGAACTTGTTCCAGTTCGCCGGCAAAGCCCGCCCGGCGCCGAACTTCGTCCACCGTCGCTCCGTCATTGTCGGCTAATTTTCTCGCCGCATCCGGGGACAGCGCGCCAGAAAGCAATCTACTTCCAATACACCCAACCCCAAAACGTGTCGGTTCTTCCGATGTAAAAATCAGCAATTCAATCGAATGCTTCGGACAAAATCCGCTCCGCCGCAACGCACGTATCGCCTCCAATCCGCCCAGCACTCCCACCACGCCATCGTATTTCCCCGCGTTCGGAATCGCGTCGATATGCGAGCCGGTTCCAACCACTGCGGCGGCTGGATCGGAACCGTTCCAGCGAGCAAAAGTATTTCCGACCGCGTCCTCGCGTACTGTGAGCCCGGCGTCCTCGCAATGCGCCTTCATCCACGCGCGAGCCTTAAGGTCGGTCGGCGTGAAAACCACTCGTGTCACCGCCGGAGCCTCCGCGTCGGAAAACGAAGCCAGGGTTTCGATTTCGGAAAGCAGCCGATCTCGGTCGATAGTGAGACTCATCGCTACAGGCTTGCCAGGGGATGTCGGTTCCAGTTTTTGTAGATCAAATATTTTGCCGGCACTTTGCCAATCGCTCCAAACCACTGCGGACACCACGGCCCCATCCAGATAAAATCTCCCACCGTCACGGGATACCACGAATCGCCCAGCCGGTAAATCCCGCCGCCCTCGAGCATGATCAGCCCATGCTCCATCACATGCATCTCCACCATGCTGAGTGAAGATCCCGGTTGATAAACCATCGTGTTCACTGCAAAATCAAAACTCATCTCATCCGGAAGCAGGCATTTCACCTGCACACCGGCATCGTCTCCCAGCAGATGCGAAGCGACCGCATCTTCTTTCGAAATAATCAAACGCGGCCGCTCGACCGAATCGACCGCCTGATAAACCTTCTCGACGACTGCGGCACGGCTTCCGCTCACGCCCACCACTCGATGCTGTAAGCCTTCGGGCAGATAGGCATAGCCGCCCGCACCCAGTTCGCTCGACTGGCCTTCAACTTCCAACTTAACTTCACCTTCGATTACGAAAATAAAACGCTGCGCGGGCGTCGCACCCAGTTCGCCCCCAGCTTCAAACTCAGCCGTATACTCCGCAAACTTCGCGCCCAACGCGGGGCTCACATGAACAATGGCGGAGCACGCTTTCATCCCGGGCAAAGTGGTGCGGACAAAAGTGTCCGCGGTCAACAGCAGATGGTTCGGTTGTTGCGAACTTCGTGTGCGGCCGAGATTATGCACGGTTCATCCTCGTATAAAATTCGGGCGAAGAGGCCAGCTGATCCAGAAGATGCAATCCGCACTCGATCGCCCGTTCAACGTCCTCCACGGCAACCGATTCCGCCGGATCGTGGCTGATTCCGCCGGGTGTGCGCAGGAAAATCATCCCGGCGGGAACTTTCTCGGCCAGAATCATGGCGTCGTGTCCTGCGCCGCTCACCATCGTGTGCGGCTTGCATCCTGTTTTGACGATGGCCCGTTCAATCTCCCTTGTGAGAAACGAATCCATCGCAACCGCGTTCTGGCTGAGCAGAACATTCTCCCGCACCGTCAATCCGCGACGCTTCGCAGTTTCATGGCCTTCGCGGATAAGATCGTTCACCGCGCAAGTTCGAACCTCATCAGACCGATGACGCACGTCAAGCGTAAGCCGAGCCTCCGCCGCAATCACGTTCGCTGCTCCAGGTCTGGCTTCGATCTTGCCGACGGTCGCGACCAGCCCGGGCGTTTCTCCAGCGGTGCGCTCGACCGCGCCAATCCACTCCGCTGCTCCCGCAACCGCATCGCAACGAAGATGCATCGGCGTAGTGCCGGCATGGTTGGCGCGGCCAACGAAAGAAAATTCCAAACGGCTCTGTCCAGCGATCGCCTCCACCGCCGCCAGTGGCAAATTCATTTTCTCCAGAACCGGCCCCTGTTCGATATGAAACTCAAGATATCCCAGCACATCTTTCTTCAGTTCAGCCTGAGGAATTTCCTCCGGCCTCAGTCCGAAGTTTTCGATGGCCTTCCTCACGGAAACACCTTGGGCATCGCGAACGCTCAAGAGACTCTCATCGAGCCTGCCCACCAGCGCCCGGCTTCCGATGAACGGAGTTCCAAAGCGCACTCCCTCTTCTTCGGAAAAGCCGACCACCTCGATACCGAAAGGAAGCCTCCGTCCATGCAACCCTTCCAACAAAACAATCGCCAATACAACTCCGAGGATGCCATCGTATGCCCCAGCATTCGGAACCGTATCGAGATGCGATCCTATCAGGAGCCGCGGGGCATCCGGCTGAATGCCTGCGTAAATTCCTCGAAAATTTCCCGCGGCATCGATCCGCACCTCAGCACCCAGCGGCTCCATCCATCGCGCAATTTCTGAGTGACACTCACGCATGGGCGCAGAAAGGAACGTCCGCCGCGTGCTGCCCGCGTCTTCAGTAAACGAAGCTAACCGAACGCATCGTGCCACAACCTCAGCTGCCCGATTTGTGATCGCAGTTGTCGTCACGAATTCAAGTTCGAAGCATGCGATGTAGTCCTACGCCTCGCGGATAACTTTCGCCGCTGCCCAGCCCAGAATTACCAGCGCGACCAGAACCTCCCAGGCGTACGTGTTTCCATAGGTCGCAACCGGAAAGTGATTGCTGATCATGATAAAGACAACCGGCACAGCCATGAACGTATTGTGCTTGGAGCGCAATTTAGCCTGCGCGCCAAGCGCCGCGTCGAACGTTTTTCCTGCCGCCGCTGCGGCGATCATTTTGCGCTGCGAAGGAAGAATGCAAAACCAAACGTTCGCGGTCATGATCGTTCCCAGCATCGCGCCCACATGAATGTAGGCCGCCCGTCCGCTGAGCACGTGCATCAACGCCCACGCGAGTCCGGCAATCGCAAGCAGTGAGAATGCGGCAAAACCCGCTTCGAACCTGCCCAGCGCCGATCGCGCCGCCTGATCGTAGACCATCCACCCGCCCGCCAGCACCGCCAAACCGATGGCAATGCCGCGTCCCTGCGAGATGGCCGCAACATCGGGATCGATCAGTCCGGAACTCGAGTAATAAACCAGGAACAGCAGCGCCATTCCGCTGAGCCACGTCATCAACGCTTCCCAACGAAACCAGTGAACCTGCTCCGGCGCGACCTTGAGCGATTTCTGCCGGTCCACCGTGTAGAACCCCCCGCTGTGCACCAGCCACAACGACGGTGTTGTACCATCCGCAGCGCCATTCTTCGCGAGCCTGCCAAACTGCCGGTCGAGCCAGGTAAAGTAATACGTTTGCCCGACCCACATGATCGCCGCGAAAACGTGGAACCAGCGCACCAGTAGGTTCAGCCATTCGCGGATCGACGAGCTCACTTTTTCAACTCCATCTCAGAATCGCGACAACTCAACTTCCCCGGTACGTCGTATATCCGTTCGGGCTCAACAATAGCGGAATGTGAAAATGCGCCTCGCCTTCCCGCGCCTGAAACGTAACTTCCACCACCGGATACAACGCCTCGATTCTTTGCGGCCCATAGTAGCTTCCCGCGTCAAAAGTCAAACGATACACCGCCGCGGAAAGATCCTCGCCCTCCGGCAACAACTGAGCGCATCGCCCATTCAGGTCGGTGCATGCCGAATTTACCACCCGCCACTCTCCCGCCGCCCGCTGCTTTTCCAGTCGCACCGAAACGTTCCCGGCAGGCTTGCCAAGAACAATATCGAGAATGTGAGTCGAAATACGTCTCATGCCTGGAGCCATTTCTTTAATCGGATCTGCGTAATCTGTCGCTGCTGCTCCGCCGCCTCGTGAAGTTCGGTTGCCTCATCGTTTCTCAGGCGGCGCTGAAGAATCTCGAGCATTTCCCCTGCCGATTTTCCCGTCGCACAAACAATGAAGATCCGATCGAAGCGCTTCTCGTATTCTCGATTTGCCTCCGACAAAGCAGCTTTCACCGCGTCCTCGGCATTCTGCACGTCGCGTTGCTCCTGCGCCGACCATTCTACAGACTGTGCCGACACATGCTGCGCAGACGATGATGCCGCGCGCGCCTCCCCGATTCTCGGGTGATTCTCGAACGCCTCCAACCAATCGCCGGGCGTTAGACCACGCCAGATCTCGTCGGAAGCCTCCAGCAGCGCCGCTCCGCTCTCGAATGGCCGTCTCGCCGCTATCCCCTCCGCCCAAGCCTTCGATCCGCAAGAGGGCAGAATCTGCTGCACGGCTTCTTCGACCCGGAGACGATTCCATCCCGTCAGAACAGCGTTTACTTCTTCGCCGCTCGTCCGCGCAGCATGCAATCGATTCAGAAACTCAACTACAAGATTGCCCGCCACGGCCGCGCGATATCTCGCCGTAGACCGTATATCGTCGATCGGCCGGATCTCGGCCATTGCAGCCTGCCTCGCCGCCAGCAGGAGATCGGAATCGATAATCTTCCCCCGCAAAGCTTTCTCTGTCTCCCGCAGCCGCACCGGCACCGGCGCTACGCTTCCCAGCGCGATGCGAATATCTTCAACCACACCGCCAGCAACCTGCCCCAGCCCGGCGATACATACTTTCGAAATCGCCTGTGAGTTGCGCGCCCCAATCTTGCGCGCATGGCTGAAATATCCCGGGAACTTCCTCGGCAGACACACCGCTTGAATCAGTTCATCGGCCGCCAGCAAAGTCTTTTTGTAGCCTGTGTGAAAGTCTGCATACGCCAACCGGCGCTCTCCGCGAACGGATACCAGAATCAACTCCGCGTCGTACACCAGCAGCGCAGGCAACGAGTCTGCGGCCGGCGATGCGTTCACAATATTGCCGCCGATCGTTCCTCGATTCTGATTTGCGCTCCCGCCCGTCCAGCGTGCGGCACTGTTCAGAAGAGCAAACTCGCGCTCGACAACTTCATGTTTGCGAAGGTCGGTATAAGTGCAGCCCGCGCCAATCCGGAGTTCGCCCGCCGTCACCTCAATGCGCCGCAGCTCGGGAAGATTCCAAATGCTCACCAGCTTTCGCCCCGGAAGCTTCCCCGCCGCATACTGCACCATCACATCGGTCCCGCCCGCGATCGGAAGCCACGCTCCCGGCTCGTTCGCCAGCAGCGCCACAACCGCATGCAAACTGCCCGGCGCAATCATTTCGAACTCGCAAGGATTCGATCTCATACGGCCGTCCTGCGCCGCGCCGCTTCCGCCACGGCCCGAACGATGTGGCTGTATCCGGTACAGCGGCAGAGATTGCCGGCAAGTCCTTCCCGGATTTCTTCCATCGTCGGCCCTGGTTTTCCATTCAATAAATGCAATGCCGCCAGAATCATTCCTGGCGTGCAGATGCCGCACTGCGCGCCACCGTTTTCCAAGAAAGATTCCTGCAAGATATGCAGCGTGTCGCCCGATGCCAGCCCTTCGATCGTTACAATATCTGAGCCCTCCGCCTGCAACACCGGCACAAGGCAACTATTCACGAGCGCGCCGTCCATCAACACCGAGCACGACCCGCATTCGCCTTCTCCACAACCCTCCTTCGCGCCAGTCAGTTTCAGTTGCTCTCGCAAAATATCGAGCAACCGCTCCATCGGATAAGCACGAACCTTTTTGTGCTGACCATTCACCGAGAATGAGATCTCACTCTTGGCGCGGCTCTCGGAGCGATCCATCATCGATCCCCGCCCCCGGAACCAACTCCGTTCTCTTGCAACGACGCAGCCAGCCCCTTGCGGTTCATACCATCCAGAATCTCCTCCGGCAGCAGCGGAATCGAATCGAAACAAATTCCCAGCGCGTCGGACACAGCGTTGATGATCGCCGGCGCCGGCCCATCCATGGGCAGTTCGCCAATGCCCTTCGCTCCATACGCTCCGCGAACGTTGCCCAACTCTTCAAAGAACACGCGAATCGGCGGCAGATCGGTCGCGCCCGGCATAATGTAGTTCGTCATCTGCCCGTTCTGCATGCGCCCATTTTGCCAGACCACTTTTTCGTAAAGGCTGAATCCGATCCCTTGCGCCACACCGCCAATAATCTGTCCCGCCGCCAAAAGCGGATGTAGCACCTTCCCCACTTCCTGTAGCGCGACGAAGTCATCCACTGCCGCGCTGTACGTTGTCAGGTCCACAGTGACCTCGGCAATGTAAACCGCCCAGGCAAATGCCGCGTAAGCCTCCCCTCGATATTTTTCGTCGTCCCAAAAAACGTCGGCGGGCGCTTCGTAACGCGACCACGAGCGGAATTGCCCTTGCGCCGCAACATATTCCCGGCACGCCCGCCGGAACTCTTCCACGCTATAAACTTCGCCGAGCAGCTTCCGCGAAACCAGCGTCTGCTTAATCCCTAACGCCGCCGACTTCACCAACTTTCCCACTACCATCACCGTGCGCGACGCAACTGTGGGACCGCTGTTGGGCACTTCGAACGTATCCGGCTGCGCCACGCTCACATACTCGTACGGCAGGCCGAGCGCCTCCGCCGCAATCTGGCTGAGAACGGTTTTCGTCCCCTGCCCAAACTCCGTGCTCGAAACCAGCACGCGAACACTACCATCGGCACAGCCTTCCACGCCAACAACGGAACTCAAATAGCGCTCGCCCGATCCCGTGAATCCCGCACCATGCAGAAACGCGGCTATGCCCACACCTTTTTTCGTCGTACCGGATTGATTCTCGCTTGCGAATCGAATCTTCTTCGCGTGATAATCCGCGAGCTCCAACCCTCGGTCCATCAACTTTCCCAAATCAATTGGCTCGCGCACCATCTGCTCGGTCGTGGTGGCCTGTCCCGGCTGCAGAAAATTTCTGCGCCGAATCTCAACCGCAGAAAGCCCTATCGCCTGCGCAATGCGATCCATGTGCCGTTCCATGGCGAACAAACTCTGCGGCGCTCCAAAGCCGCGGAATGCTCCATGCGGCGGCGCATTCGTGGCTACCGCTTTCGCGCGGATTCGAACGCTCGGCCAGTAGTACGGACCGCCCGCATGAATGGCCCCGCGCGAAAGCACAACCGAAGACAGCGTCGCATACGCGCCGCCATCGATCGTGAAGTCGATCTCGCCACCCAAAATCTTCCCATCCTTGCTGACGGCCGTCCGGTGCCGCGTGCGCGAGGGATGCCGCTTCGTCGTCGCCACCATATCTTCCATGCGGTCATAAATAATCTTCACGGGCTTTCCCGACTTCATCGCCAGCAGCGCCGCGTGTCCAGCGATCATAGACGGATATTCTTCCTTCCCGCCGAAAGCTCCGCCCGTCTCCATCTGCACCACCCGAACTTTCTCCGCCGGCAAATCGCACAGCGCCATCAGCGCTTTGTGAATGTAATAAGGGCACTGCAGCGATCCCCATACCGTGATCCCCTGCGCCGCATCGAACACGGCAATCATCCCGTTATTCTCGATGTAAAGCTGCTCCTGCGCGCCCGTCGTGTACTCCCCTTCCACGATGTAGTCGGCTTGCTCCCAAATGCCGCCAACATCGCCCTTCTCAATCAAATAAGTCTTGAAGATGTTGTCCGCGCCCCAGATAATCTCGGCTCGGCTTTCGCTTTCTTCCATAGTAAAGATTGCGGGCAGAGACTCGTACTCGATCGTTACCGCCTCAACTGCCGCAGGCAGAACATGGCGATCGGGATGAGCCAACAATAGAATCGGCTCCTCGGGGTGGTTGACGATTTCGTTCGCCAGGCACGGCTGATCGTCGCCAATCAAAGCAATGCAATTCTTCCCCGGAATATCCTTCGCCGTGACGATCACGAATTCATCCCAGTTGATTTCCGGACTGAACGTGATCTTTCTGATTCGCCCGCGCGGAATCCTGCTGCGCACTGTCGCGCCGAAAATCATGTTCGGCAGAACCATGTCATCGACGTACTGCGATCTTCCGGTCACCTTGTCCCGTCCCTCTTTGCGCGGAACGGATTTGCCGACAATGCTCTCGCGATTCATTTCTCTGCTCCCGCGGCGACTCCCGCGTCCGCGGATGGCATAGTGTAAGCCAGAGGAGCCGTCAGCGTCGCGGAAGTTGTAGGAACGTGTTGCGAATCAAATCCGGAGCCGATGCTTACGTGTAGCGGTATTCCCGCCCGCTGGGTTCTCCGGGGAATTTTCCTTCCGCGAATACGGCCTTCCCTCGCAGATAAGTTACCTTCACCACGCCGCGCAGCCTTTCGCCCAGATACGGAGAGACCGGATGCCGGTAGTGCAATCCATCTTCGCTCACAACAAATTCGCGGTCGCACTCGAATACAACAAAATCCGCATCGTATCCCGCGGCGATTCGCCCCTTGTGCGAACCGCAGCCCGCCAATCGCGCCGGAGCCTCAGCCATCCAGCGCGCCACTTCGACCAGCGTGAATCCTCGCCTGCTCGCCTCGGTCCACATCAGCGGCAGCGCGATGGACAAGCTCGCAATCCCGCCCCACGCCGTTCGAAAATCGCCCTCACTCATCCGCTTCATCGCGGGAGGACACGGAGAATGATCGGTGACCACCAAATCGATCGCTCCCTCCCGCAGGCCCTCCCACAATTTCTCGCAATTCTCGCGGCTGCGAATCGGCGGCGCACATTTGTTTAGCGTGGCTCCATCCGCAATCGTTTCAGCCGCCAAGTGCAAATAATGCGGACAAGTCTCCACGCTCACCGGCAGCCCCTCCGCCCGCGCCGCGCGCAGCTCTTCCAGCGCTAGCCAGCTCGAAACATGCACGATGTGCAAACGAAAATTGTATTCGCGGCACAACGCCAGCATCATTCTGATCGCCGCCAGCTCCGCCTCGTCCGGACGCGATTGAAGATAAGTCGAATAACGATTCCAATCGGACCCGCTTAAAGATTCCGTCGCCCGATCAATCGCACTCGGAAGCTCCGCATGAACCAGCAGCGGCAACCCAGTCCGTGCTACATGCGGCAGTGCCGCGCGCAGCTCTTTCTCACTCACCATGGTGAAGCCATCGATGCCCGGATGGATCAGAAAGCACTTAAATCCCGCCACTCCCGCTTCCGCGAGAGCCTCGATGTCATTTTGGTTATCGTGCACCACTCCGCCCCACGCCGCCCAATCGACACGGCATCGGCCCTGCGCCGCCGCGCGCTTGGCTTCCAGCGCCGCCACATTCGTCGTCGCAGGCAGGCAGTTCAGCGGCATATCGACCAGCATGGTGTAGCCTCCCGCCGCCGCCGCTCGCGTCCCGCTTTCAAATCCCTCCCACTCCGTGCGGCCGGGATCATTGATATGCACATGAGAATCCACCAGCCCCGGAAGAATCGCTGCATCGCCGAAGTCATGCACTTCGCAACCATCGGCAGGAATTTGATCCGGATCGACGACCGCCTGAATTCTCTCTCCACTCACCAGAATGGCCGCCGGACGCATCTCTCCCGACGTCACCACCCGACGCGACATGTACGCCTGCAACTTCAAAATGTTTACTCCTCCGCAACCGCGTTCACCAATGCTGGGCGAAAAGCATTTTACGAAATTCTAACTCCCGGCATATACTCGCTTCTCAGCGAAGCGGCTGCGAAACGGTCCATGTCGACTTTATTGCGAGTTCGTGGGTTGCTCACGCCGGCACACCCGAACCATTGCATAGATTAACGATAGAGCGAACACATGGACAATCCTTTCATGGCCCGCGCCATTCAGCTCTCCATCGATAACGTCAACTCCGGGCGTGGCGGTCCCTTCGGCGCGGTCGTGGTGAAGGACAGCTCGATTATTGCCGAAGGCGCGAATCAAGTCACTTCCACCAATGATCCCACCGCCCACGCCGAAGTGATCGCGATCCGCGAGGCCTGCCAGAAACTCGGTGCGTTCGACCTCGAAGGCTGCGAAATCTATACCTCCTGCGAGCCTTGCCCCATGTGCCTGGGCGCAATTTATTGGGCTCGTCTCTCCCGCGTTTATTTCGCCAATGTCAATGAAGACGCGGCTCAGATTGGATTCGACGATTCGCTCATCTACCGGGAAATCGCGCAGCCGCACTCTCTGCGTAAAATTCCGATGATTCAAATCATGCGCGAACAGGCTTTAGCCGCGTTTCGCGCCTGGGAAAATAAGCCCAACAAAATCTCGTACTGAGTTTTTTCTTCGAGCGCCCGTCAATTTTGCTCCAAAGGAAAATCGATTGATCGATCGCTATTTCAAACTCGCCGAGAATCAGACCTCCATCAAGCAGGAGATGTTGGGCGGCCTCACCACCTTCGTCACGATGGCTTACATCATCGTCGTGAATCCTCAGATTCTGGCGCAGGCAGGAATGCCGCCCGATGGAGTGGTCTTCGCCACCTGCGCGTCCGCTGCCGTGGCCACGCTCGTGATGGGACTCTATGCCAACTATCCCATCGCCCTGGCTCCGGGGATGTCCCTGAACGCCTACTTCACCTATTCCGTCTGCCTCTCCATGCACGTTCCCTGGCGGACGGCGCTCGCCGTGGTTTTCTTTTCCGGCGTACTTTTTCTTGTGCTCACGGTTACCCGTGTCCGCGAACAAATCGTCAACGGCATGCCCGATTGCCTCAAGCACTCAACCGCAGCCGGAATCGGAATGTTCATCGCATTCGTCGGATTGCGCAACGCCAAGCTCGTCGTCGCCAACTCAGCCACGTTCGTCGGCCTGGGCAGCTTCGCCGATAAAGAAGTTCAAACCGCCTGCTTCGGCCTTGTCCTCACTCTGATCTTGATGTCTCGAAAACTCCACGGCGCGATTCTTGTCGGCATCTTTGGCACCGCCATGCTCGGAATCCTGCGCGGCATCACCAGTTGGCCGACTGCCATCTTCGCCATGCCACATCCCTCTTCCACTTTCTTGCAGCTTGATTTTCGCGGCGCCACTCATCTCGGCCTGCTCGAGATTCTTTTCGCATTTCTCTTTGTCGATCTCTTCGATAACGTCGGCACCCTCGTCGGCGTCTGCGAACAGGGCGGCTTCGTAAAGGATGGCAAGATCCCCAGAGTAGGCCGTGTCCTCGTCGCCGATGCCGTCGGCACCGTCTTCGGCTCCCTCACCGGAACTTCAACCGTCACCAGCTATATCGAAAGTGCTGCCGGAGTAGCCGCCGGCGCCCGCACCGGTCTCAGCAACGTCGCCGTCGCCGCGCTCTTCCTTCTCGCCACATTTTGCTCTCCGCTGGCCACGGCCATTCCCGCTTATGCCACCGCTCCGGCTCTAATTCTTGTCGGCGTTCTAATGACCCAATCCATTGCGCAAATTCACTGGCCGGATTTCAGCGAGGCCGTCCCGGCATTCATCACCATGCTGGCCACTCCTCTCACCTTTAGCATCGCAACCGGCCTCAGCCTCGGCCTGATCTCCTACACGGTCGTAAAAATTGCGGCGGGCAAACTTCGCGAGGTCAACGCGCTGGTATGGATACTTACAGTCTTATTCATCCTGCGCTACATTTATCTGGCCAACGCTTGAAGGAAAAACGGAACAACAACTTAGTCGTACTTGGAAGCAAAGCTCGGTATCATCCGCAATGTTCATCAATACCAGAAGCGCCTTAGCCCGGACTTATCGCGATGTCGTCAAGAATCAGACTTTCCAGGCCGCGGCCGCGCTCTCCTACTACACGATCCTTTGCGTATTCCCCGCCTTGATTCTTCTTTCCGCGATCATGGCGCATATTCCGTTGCCCCACTTTTTCCAGGACTCCTTGATTGCCATGGCCCGAGTACTGCCCCCCGGGACTATGCCCGCGGTAAACTCCGTACTCCAGGACATCCTTACCGCCAGCTCTGGCGCATGGCTTTCACTCGGAACTCTGGGCACACTGTGGTTGGTGTCGTCCGCTTTCGATGAGATGATCGAAGCCCTGGATGCCACCTACGATGTGGTCGAGCACCGCTCTTTTTGGCGGACCCGCCTTCTGGCTTTGGCCTTGGCCGCCATCGCCACCGTCTTCCTCATTTGCGCCATCGCAACCATGGTTCTTGGCCGGGAAATGGGCGACTGGCTGGCAGCCCGGCTCTTCTTAACCCGCGCCTTTTTCTTGCTCTGGCGCTACCTTCACTGGAGTATCGCCGTTGCTTTCACCGTGCTCGCGGTCGCATGCATTTACTTTCTGGCGCCCAACATAAGGCAACGTTTTCGGGCAACTATGCCGGGTGCGGTTTGTTCCGTCGCCTGCTGGATCGGACTGTCCTACTTACTCGGCATCTACTTCCGCTACTTCGGAAACTACAATCGCACTTACGGAACCCTGGCTGGAGTTATGGGCCTCATGACCTGGCTCTATTGGGCATATCTCATCTTGTTAGCCGGCGGTGAACTGAACGCGGAGCTGGCTAGGGCACGAAATACATCGCCCTCAACCGCCGAACCGCACCGGGCAGCCGTGCCATCTGTGGTTAAATCAAACCATGTTCGCCCGCAAGATTCGCGTTGAGTACCTCGACGAAAAAGGTCAGGCCCAGCCCTGTCCTCTGAAGTGGCTGGACAGTTTTTCCATGCGCAACTTCACCAACGCCAGCGTCTTTGACGACACCCTGCCCATCGCTGACGGCCAGATGGAAATTGGCACGAGCGTGCCTTTGGACAAACTTCAGGAAGCCATGCAGGACTGGTTCCACCGCAAAAGCTATCTCCCGAAAGGTTCGAGGCTGGCTCTAGAGGATTCCGCTACTAACTCCCCCGGCGCGTAAGCAGACGCGTAAGTTAAGAGAGATTGCAAGCAATCCGGAAACGGACAATTGGGTGAGCTTGAGCAAAACGTAACTACGAATGACGCTAGGTGATACGCAGGAAAACCGTAAACGAGCGTTCTTCGTGTACCTTCGTGTCCTTCGTGGTCCACTGGTTGGTTTTGCCCTAAGCGCAACCAACCCACTACCGTGAAACGTCCCTTCAGGACTCCAACTTGATACTTTAAGAGGAAAATAATTGGACGCAGACTACACCAATCATTGAACATGAAGGATCGCGAAAACAGACTATTTAAGTACGGAGAAAAAACCTGCTTCCGGGTGTTTTAACTTAGCCCGGGGACTAGCGAAAACCTCTTTTCCCGTAAAAGCATCTATCCTTCAGCCAGTTACAGTGGTCGGCGAGGTGGCTATCGAGTTGCTGTAGTGCATTTTGGAGGTGTGGACGATGAATTACAAGATGCAGCTCTCCCCCATATCCGTCACTCACTCAGGCGTTCAACCGTCAACCCTTAGCCGGGACGATGCGAAGTTCTTCCGCTCCTGGCTGGTCTACGACTCTGACCTGGAAACCGCTCGTAGTCATGGCCTCCTCAACTGGACCATGCTCGCCAGTCTGGCTTTCATTGCCTTGGTCAGCCTGAGTGGATGGTTCGGCATCGCCGTGCTGGTGCGAAGCTTTTTGAAATAGCCCAGAGTCCTCTGGATGGAAACGTCCGGCGAGAAGATCGCCTTGCGCGACCTTACTTCTCGTAGTGCAGCAGCGACATCACTTTATACCCCTTCAGCTTCTCCCTGCCCTTCAGAAAGTCCAGTTCCACCACAAAGCCCAGCCCTGCAATATCCGCGCCCAATAGAGTCGCCAGTTTCGCCGTGGCCTCCGCAGTGCCGCCCGTGGCCAGCAAATCGTCTACGATTAGCACTCGCTGCCCTTTCTGGATCGAATCCTTGTGCATCTCCAGAGAATTCGTGCCATACTCCAGCGCGTAATCGAACTTCACCGTCGCTGCCGGAAGTTTCCCTACCTTGCGCACCGGAACGAATCCAGCATTCAAGCGGTAAGCCAGCGCCGGCGCAAAAATAAATCCACGCGCTTCCATGCCCAGAACAAGGTCGATCTTCTGATCGACATAGTTTTCGGAGAGCCGGTCGACCAGCGTCGCAAAGCCGACCTTATCTTTCAGCAGAGTCGTAATGTCGTAAAAAAGAATTCCCTTCTTCGGGAAGTCCGGCACTTCGCGGATCAAATGCTTGAGCTGATCTGTGCTCAGGTTTGCGGACAATCTACCACGCTCCTTCAATGCGAAATGAGCTAACGCCCGCCGCCGGACGCGCTTCCGATTCTTCCACCCCATCCACGCGGGCGGCACGCGGTCCCTCCCGCAGCCGCGATCGCAACCCGGAAATTTGATCGCGCGTCCCCTGCGCCAGCACTTCCACGCCACCATCGGCATTGTTGCGCACCCAGCCCGCAATCCCGAGAATGTGCGCCTCGCGCTCGACGAACCAGCGGAAACCAACGCCCTGCACACGTCCTCGCACCACAAAGCGCCGCGCTTCAATCGCTTTTTCAGTAGAGGTCATTTCCGAGCTATGTCATCCTGAGCGGAGAATCAACTTCGCGAATGCGAAGTTGATTCGTAGTCGAAGGATCCCTATGATCTCAAAATTCTGCCGGCGATCTAAGCAGCGTTCCGTTAGTCCAGGCCAATGGCGCAAAATCTACGCCCGCGACAAGTACACGCCCTCAGCCGTATCCACCTTGATCTTCTCGCCTTCATTAATAAACGGCGGAACCTGCACCACCAGCCCAGTCTCCGTCCTCGCCGCCTTAGTCACGCTCGACGCAGTCGCGCTCTTGAGTCCCGGCTCGGTCTCGACCACCGTAAGCTCCACCGTCTGCGGCAGTTCGATCCCCACCGCCTTGCCGTCAAAGAATTCCACTTTGATTTCCAGATTCGCAATCAGGTAGTCGACCGCGTCTCCCAAAACTTCCTTGGTCAAATGGGTCTGCTCGTAATTCGACGTATCCATGAAGTAGTAGCTGTCGCCGTCGGCGTACAGGAACTGCATGTCGACCTCATCCACGTTCACCTTCTCAATGGGATCGGGCGAGCGGAAGCGGTGCTCGAACATGGCGCCGGTGCGAAGGTTTCGCAGCTTAGCCTGAATAAAGGCCCGCAGGTTGCCGGGCGTCCGGTGTTCGACGCTAAATACGGAGTGCAGATCATTGTTGTGCTTGATGATCATGCCGGGGCGCAGTTGCGTGGCAGGGATCGACATTGCTTGAAACTATCTCCTTCAAAATAAATGCGGTTTGCAGGGCTGGCGGAAGAGCTTGCCCTGAGCACGCGTGAGCACGCCGAAGGGCGGACAGGCCACATTTTCCGCCGCACACGAGGACCGAAACCGTAATTCTACACTCCGTCCGCCAGAAAGGAAACCTTCTCCCGGTGCAATTCATCTCAAGAACTCGCGTTTGCCGCGAGCCATTCGCACCGCCCCGTCAGCGGGACTAGAATGGCAAGTAGCATCCAGCGACGCGGATCTCCACATGACTTTCACTTACCAGCCAACGAAATTATGAAATGAGGTCACATCATGAGTTCTGGACGTTATGAATCTTCCGAAGGCGGCAACATCGGGACAGCTGTTACCTTCCTGCTGATTGGCATCGGAGCCGGCGCCCTCGCAGCGCTGATCCTCGCGCCAAAAACCGGCAAACAATTCCGTCGCGACCTAAAACGCGGCTACGAAGACGCCAAGGAAACCCTGCAGGATTGGACTGAAGAAGCCAAGGACCGCGCCCGCGACGTCACCGACCGCGTACGCGACGCGGCCGAACGCGGCGCCAGCTTTGCCGACGATCTGCGCGAAAAAGCCGAGCCCCTGCGGCGCGCGATCAATCGCCGATAGATTTTCGCGCAGCGCGCCTCTGGCAGTCATGCAGTTTTTCCGGCGTCATCCCGAAGGGCCGCGTTTTCACCAGCGGCCCGAGGGATCTCCTTCCCCCCAGCGCTCAGTGGAAGATTGCCCCGAAAAATCCTTTGATCCGCCGCAGAAACCGCCGGGGCGCGGAGCTCGGTGGAGCTGGGCTCTGCGGCTCCGCCGGCGGCTGGATCTGAATCTCCAACTGGCTTCCCGCCGGAGCTGGCCCCACCACCGGCAGCGCCGCAGCTTCGTCCGTAGGCGCGGGTGGCGCCGTCGCCCGCGGTTTCGCGTGAAACACAAACGGCTGGTCCACCTGAACATGAACCTCGTTCGGCTGCGAAGGCGGCAAGGGCTGGGTTTCCGGTCCGTTGGATAGCGTTTTCCCTCCGCCCCCTGCGGGCGTCAAAATGACCGGTCCCACGTCCCCCGCTCCCGCCGCATCGCCCGAATTCAGTTTTGCATTCGCCGGCAACTCGGCATTCCCCGCGCTCATCACCGGAACCGGCGGTGGGCAGCCGCATTCCAGCGGCACGTTGTTATCCACCTTGTCGATCCGCCCCGCCCGAAACACCGCCTGCTCCGTCGGCTTCACCTGATAAATGCGGTCCCCCATCAACTCGGAAACAATCGCCGAAGAGCTATTTCCCGTCAGCCCGCGTACGCACGTGTCTCCATGCGAATCCGTGCTCACCGCAAAATCAAACTCCCCCGGCCCGGCAAACATAATCCGGAAGTCGGGAGTCATCACCGTGTCGGCCGAAGCTTGCAACGCGTAGTGCATCTCCAGCGCGCCCGTACTCATGCCCAGCATTAAATCTTTTCCGTTCTTCGAGGGCGTCACTGAAACCGTTGTCCGCGGGCAAAGTCGCACTTCCCCTCCCCGTGACAATTCCAAAACTGCCGTATCCGCAGCCGTCGTCAGCGACGATCCCGCCGCGATCTGGCTGCCCGCAAGCCTCACCTCACCGCCCCCTCCCGTCACCGGCACAATCGCCGGCGCACTCATCTGCCCCCCTGCCGCCGATCCCGCCGTCAGGCGAGTTTTCTTCTTCCCACTCGCGCTCACATCTTCCGCCGCCTTCAGCCGTACCATCAAACGATTGCCAGCTTCGTCCCACGTGTAGCTGTACGGACCCAGCAGGTCGACCACAACTCTCGCCACCGGAGGCTCTTTCTGAAATTGTTCGGAGCGAATGCCGAGAATGTTCGGAGGCTTGACCTCGCTCTTTTCGTCCTTCGTCTCCTTCAGTCCCATCTGCGCATGTAATAAATCGATCACCAGCCGCGGCGGCGAATTCAGGAACTGAATCGACGGCACCGCCGGCTGAGTCGAAAGAATTTCAATCGCCGGAACTCCCCGCTCCACCACCACACGCACACTCGTGATCACCGTGATCTCGGGCTTTGTGGGACTCGTTTTCTGGCTCGCCCCACTTCGCGCAGGATTCTGCGGCCACGCCCCTGGAACTGCCAGCGCCGCTAACAGCAGCATGCCAATCGTTTGAATGCACCTTTGCCGCAAGAGATCTCCCCGAACCTTCCTGAAAGGAACCTTATCATTTGCGGAGAAGTCGGTGAAGTGCCGGCATGGAGAATGCCGAGGCCATCCGCTGGTAGTCCGCGGAAGAGGCCTTGAAAGGGCGCGCCTTCAGGCGCGCCGCAACCGACGATTGTTACGTTCAAGCAGTACAATCCCCTTCGACGTGCTCCCACACTAGGCTATTGCAAGCCAAGCAGCCCCGCAATCCTCGATACAAACAAGCCGCAAAAAGAAAACAGGAAAGATAATTCCCGCTCCTCGATAGACGCGGAATTATCCTTCTCAGAGGTCGGATGGCTTCAGTCCAGTTTTCTTCCCAATGCGAGCCAGGATGGCAGGTCCCAATTCATCGCTATCGTTGAATGACCATGTGTAGTTAGGGAAATTTGGGCGGCTAAGCTTTTTGTGTGAACCAACCTGGCGGAGATACGTCCATCCTATTTTAAGCAGCGCTTTATAAACGATTCGAGCTTTAGTGCTCGACCACTGACTCATGCGATATTGCGTTCTAGGCTGATCGAGTTGGGCGGCGCTTCATCCGAGTGCTCCACATCGTCCGCAACCGATCTAAGGGCTATCGCATACGCCTTATTGATAGCTTCGTCTCTAGTGGTTCCATAGGCCAATGCGCCCGGAACCTGTGGTATTTCTGCAATCCAACGCCCATCGTTTTCGAGTTCGGTCTCGATGATGAATCGCAAGTCTTGGCTCCCAGTGCCATGCGGCGGTTTGGGTTCCGAGTTCATATACGTTAAGGATGCCCGAAGAGATAACTCAGTCTCACCTTACGAAGGTAATGTGAAACACGGATGAGCATACCTCATCAGCGGAAATTTGCAAGCATTTAGAACGGTTCCGGTGTTTGCTGAGGTTTGTTAATCAGCAAATCAAACGGCATCGGCTGCGCTTTCGCCATCCGCCTTAGAGTTTCAGCGAACATATCCTGCTCCGGCTCGCCCTTCCGTTCTCTGCGATTGAAACGGCATTCAAACCCCGACAGGTAACGCAGAAGGCGCTTTATCGAGATTTGATGGAAGCTGCCCAGAATGGCGCGCTTCAAAAGTGAAAACGCGGATTCAATCGTGCTCGCGTGAATGCCGCCGCGCACGTAGCCCCACTCCCCGAGCCTACCGCGGTATCGGATCTTTCATATTACTCAACGCATAAGCCATCACCGCCATCGCCGCCGCATTTTCCCGCAGTTCGCTGGGAACAATCTTGTCCAGCGTGTCCGCTGCCGTGTGGTGGTAGTTGAAATAGGTTCGTCCATCCTGCAGCACCCCAAACGCCGGAACTCCCGCATCTGACATGCCCGCAATATCCGCTCCCGGAGAATAAGTGGTCGGCTGCATCGCGGTCGCGCCAATACTCATCAGAACCCCTTGCACCGGACGAAGCGCCTCAATCGCCGCCGGCGCTGCCTTGATGTCAAACCCGAGAGGATGCGCCGCCCCAGAGTCGCTCTCAATGGCCGCAATGTAGTGCGGAAAATCGTTGCCGTATTCGGCGGAATAAGCTTTGCTCCCCGACCCGCCGGTCTCTTCATCCATCCACGCGATCACGCGCAACGTCCGCCCCGGCCGCAAATGCAGCCGCTGCAGAATTTCCGCCGTTTCCATCGCCATCACCACCCCCGCTCCATCGTCGATCGCTCCCGTCCCCAGGTCCCAGGAATCCAGATGTCCGGACACCACCACAATCTGCTCCGGATGCTCCGACCCCTTCAGATCCGCAATCACGTTATATCCAGTTTCATCCGGCAGCTTCTGCGGAGTCAGCGTCAGGCGCATCCGAACTTTCCCCTCACCCGCGAGGTGTGCGATCAAATCGGCATCCTCCGCCGTCACCGCCCCCGCCGGAATTCCCGCCGGAAAACTGAATCCCGTATGCGCAAGCCGGTAGTCCGCACTGCCCACCGACCGCACCAGCGCCGCCGCCGCTCCCAGGTCCGCCGCCGCCTTCGGCCCTGCTCCGCGATACCGTACCGCCTCGCCGTATGCCGCAAACGCCATTCCCGCCGCCGCCTTTTGCTTGTCGAACACTTCGTTGAACAGAACAATCTTCCCTGCAACTTTGTCTCGCCCCTGTGCAGCAAGCTCTTCGAAAGTGTTCACCACCACCACATCCGCAGTAATCCCGTCCGCCGGCGTCGCAGTACTTCCTCCCAGCGCCGTCAACACAATCTTCTGTGTCGTGCCCGGAACCATCCCGGGATACTCCACCAGCGCCGCCGTTTCAGCCCCACGCACCCAGTGCGGCACCGTAACCGGCTGCAGCCGCACGTCCAGCCCCAGCTTGCGCAACTCAGCGCCTACATATTCGGCCGCAGCCTTGGCCTGCGGCGACCCGGTTGGCCGCGCTCCGATGTTTTCCGTGAGGTGCGCCACCTGCCGGTAGGCATAGTCGTCATTCAGCGCCGCCGCCTTGATCGCCGAAAGCTGCTGCAACAGCAGCGGAGGAAAATTGTGCTGATCGACCGCGGAGCTTTGCGGAGCCGCCATCATCGCCATCCCCGTCGGAGGAATTTGCGGAGGCGTTTGCGCCGGAGTCTGCGCGCCCCCCGCACCCGAAAGCAATGTGATTGTGATCCCGAAAGATGTGATCTGGAAAGACATGCGGCGGAGAAGCCCTGTGCTCATAGAGGGAAAGTGTATCTGACGTTGGCAGCCAAGCGAAACCGCCCTTAGTGGGCTCAATTGAAAATCTTCTGCCATTGAACCCATCCAGCGTCATCCCGAAGTCCCGCGTCTTCACCAGCGGGACGAGGGATCTCCTGTGCGCACACAGCCGCCCTTCAAACCGGTCCACTACCAAAACGTCGATCTACGGTGCGAACCCTATGTATCACCACGCCCCGCGCTGCTAGCTTTGAGCCATGGACAAAAAACAGATCAACGACCCCAAGATGACCTGGAATTTCCTCATCTGGGTAGGCGGCGTTTTCATGCTGTCGATCTTCGCTCTGCTGGCTCATTTCGTCTGGCGGGTCTTCTAACTCCCGGCTCCGCGAGCAAAAAAAATGGCCCCATTTCTGGGGCCAAGTTTCGAAGAGGCGATTAGGTGGGCACTTTCAGGAAGGCGTAGCAAGTGGTCGTCCCGCATTGGAACGGCACTTCGGGAATTTGAGAAGAAAGAGAGTGAGGGTCATTGTCTTAAGTTGCGGCCTCTTGATTACATGTGAAAGAAGCACTTGCCAAGCCAAAACCCAGAGCCCATCGCCGCCACCCGCAGCCTCTTATAACCAATTGATTAAACTAGACTTAGCAAACTCCTAGAATCGTTGAGAGAGGCGTCGCGGCGGGAAATCGAAACCGCTAAGTGCACAACGCTGCACATTCCATGCACAGCCGTGCTTCCCAAAATGGCAATCGGGCCGCCGGTTCAAACCGGCGACCCGAAATCGGAAGCCCTTCTAATTAACTATTTCCCGCCACCGTCCTCAGCTTCCCAGGCAGGAAGTGGTACGGAGGCCACGGCCCGCTAATCGCCACCTGGCAGTTCTTCAACTGCTTGGCGGCCGTCGTATAGCGGTTCTGGTATTTCTCCACCGACTTGGAATCGATCAAATGCGCAATATCGATCAGCATGCCCTGCGGAGCCACCTTCTTGCAGCTTATTTCTTCTTCCAGCGGATTAAACAGCTTATGCACCTGTACCGATAGCGCCCGCGCCTTGGTCTGCCGCTCCCGCTCCCGCGACGCCTTCACCCGCAGCTTCGAAAGATAGTCCCCGCCCACCGTATCGGGCAGAATGACATCGATCATCGCCTCGCGCAGCGACCCGTCGGTCACCGTCAATTTAATGTGCATTTCGGACTTCCCACGCAGCTTGGCCACGCTCAGCCCAAAAGCCCTCCGGTTGACCCGGACAGCTTGGCGCAGCGCGTCGTCGCTCTCGAAAATCGTTCCGAAACGGAACGGCAACACGGTCGAATTCCGGAAACAGCCACTCACCACGCGGGCATGGTCAATAGCCGCCTTGTGATCGAGTTCCCCACTGCTAGGGTCGTATTCGCTCACTATCACAGCAAACTCTCCGCTGGGATAGCTGAGGATAGGGGCTCCATTCACGCCTTGGACGTTTTCAATTACAAATGGGCGTCGGGAACGGGTGCCGTTGGGAAGGGTCTGGTGCTCGGTAAGGCAGTATGCATACCACGACATATTGAACTCTCCGAACCGGGACGGAGGCTGACGGGCGGCCTCGTTATGTTGTTTTGCACATGCTGCGAATCTGGAAGTTTACTTAGCGGTACAGGACCGATCTGGGAAACTTACTATCTGCCCCGTAGTTCATATTACTTCCGTTTCGTTCCAAAATGCAACTTTTTTGTGGCAAGCAGCATCGCCAACGCTTTTTCCCACATTCCCCGCCAATTATCGACCGCCGCCCACGATTCGGAAGGTTCCTACATAGTTCACCCTACATTGAAATTCTTCCCTCCACCGTCTTGCGTTCTCCAAAAAACGGAGTAGAATCATCCCGTTTCGACCTCAGGGGATCTACCGGCCAAGTAACTGTTTCAAAAACCTTCAGTCAGCAAACTAAATAAGGATTGAAGGCGTCTCCGTAAGCGCAATCCCCCGCGCCCAGAGCAAAGCACTCAGCACATGTAGCGATTTTCAACAGAACACCGCCCTCCCTCCGATCGTCTGCTTGAGGCCGCGTCCGCTCGATCATGGACGCACCACATCCCAAATCGAAACGCCGCCCAGCGGCAAAGGAGATAGTATGACCAAACTCAACTCTTCCATGCGCCCCAGCATGGTCGCACTGGTTTTCACCACGCTCTTCCTGATCTCAACTTCGCTTGCCCTGTCCGCGCAAGTCACCGTCGTTCAAAGCTTCGCCGGTTTTGATGGCAACAACTCCCAAGCCGCACTGCTGCAAACCATGAATGGCCAACTCTACGGAACCACCGTCTACGGCGGCAAACTCAACAAGGGCACCGTCTTCGAGGTCACCACTTCCGGCGTCCTCACCACTCTCCACAGCTTCCTCGAACCCGATGGCGCAAGCCCCTGGCCCGCTCTCGTTAACGGCCACGATGGCTTCTTCTACGGCACCACCAACTTTGGCGGCGCCAGCACGGCCTGTTTTAGCGGCTGCGGCACCGTCTTCAAAATCACTCCCACCGGCGTGTTAACCACTCTGCACAGCTTCACCGGAGGCGACGGCGCTTATCCTCAAGGCGGTCTCGTCCAAGGTACGGACGGGTTCCTTTACGGCGCGACCCTCAATCTCGGTGGCGGCTCCTGCGCCCTCGAGTGCGGCACTATCTTCAAAATCTCACCTACCGGCGGCTCCTTCTTTACTCTGCACACTTTCACCGGCGGCGCTGATGGCGGCTACGTCTACTCCGCGCTCATCCAGGCCACCGACGGCAACTTCTACGGCGTTACCTTCACCGGCGGCTCCGCTGACGAAGGCACCGTCTTCCAAATGACTCCCATGGGCGTCATCACTACAATCCACAACTTCTGCACCGCCGGCATTCCTTGCCCCGACGGCGGCAACGCCCTCGGCGGCCTGGTTCAGGCCAGCGATGGCTTCTTATACGGCACCGCTCCCCGCGGCGGAGACGCCTCCTGCTCCCTCGGCGGCTACACTGGCTGCGGAACCATCTTCCGCATCTCTCTCAGCGGAACCTCTTTCACTGTCTTGCACGACTTCCACTACACCGATGGCGCCGGTCCCTTGTCCCGCATGGTCCAAGGCACCGACGGCTTCCTCTACGGCGTCACCACCAACGGCGGCTCCGGCTCGGCCTGCTCCGGCGGATGCGGCACCATCTACCGCATCAGCCCCTCCGGACCGTTCTCCCTCCTCTATAACTTCTGTTCCGCCAGCGGCTGCACCGACGGCGCTACACCCGTCGGCGGATTAATCCAGGGCATCGACGGCAAGTTCTACGGCACCACCGCCATCGGCGGCGCCAGCAACATGGGCGAAGTCTACTCCCTGCCCTAACCGCAATTCGGTGATCTTTCACACGAGGGTGCCCCACTCTAGTCGCGTTCTTTGCGACTAGAGTGGGGATTTCGACTTACGTTGAAATAAAGTGTGCAGGGCGCTGTTCGAGCAGGATGGATTTCCTGGAACGCGCTCAAAGGAGGGTATACCCCTATCCTAGCCGGTCTTTTAGGGCCAGAAGGTTAGCGGGAAATTCCGCGCAAAATTCGGCTTTCAAAGAACTTGGAGGCAAAATCCGTGAAGTACAAGGAGTTGCGGGCGGATTTTGCTCTCCGTTGTGCGGAAACGCGTACTGCCTTTGCCGGGACAATTATGGGATGAGTTTGGAGTGGGCACAAGGTTGGATGTCACAGGTAGGCTGTGGAATTGTTGCGGCTTATCAGGGCAGACCGAGTCGCGGGAGTGTGCGGATCGTCTTTACCGTCTCTAGGCTGGCAGTGATGACTTGGCCGATGAGGCGCAGGATATATGCCTTGTCGTCGGCTCGATTTGGATCGTTGGTGATGCCGCTGCGTTTGTCGGTTGAGACTTGGTATTGATCGATGACCCATTCGAGGGCGGAGCGGTTACCGAGGCGGTATTCGTAGGTTTCTCTCGGAATGCCCGACAGCGTGAGGAACTGGTTGTAGATGAGCGTGGACTTGTCTTTGCTCAGCTTCATCTTAGTGACACGGTAGTCGAGCTTCTCGCCTTTTTTTTCTACTTTCGTGAGTTTGTATTCCGGCTGTTGTTCGTAGTGGACGTGGATTTCGGTCAGGCGCTTGCCGGCTTTTGCGAGCGTCCTAAACACATCCTTGTCATCCTGAGGTCCGCGTTCTTTGCGGGCCGAAGGATCTATGGATTTGTCGGCAGCGGTGGTAGCGCCGGCCAAATGCATAGGTGTGACATTTCAACAGGTT